>Ga0255756_1000252_pt1 | contig 64923 bp, 41 predicted proteins | sample 011ome_20_FD_179956 | JGI IMG/M metagenome (GOLD analysis project Ga0255756, IMG submission 179956) | Coastal salt marsh microbial communities from the Groves Creek Marsh, Skidaway Island, Georgia - 011509CT metaG (version 2) | ecosystem: Environmental > Aquatic > Marine > Intertidal zone > Salt... | reverse complement strand
CACAACAACAACACAAAAGTAAAATCATCTTTAAACTGCGGCGTGTTGTTATTAATAAAAACAACTAAAGAAGTAAGGTAAGAAGAGAGAGAGAGAGAGTGGTGCTTTCATCATCGCGTCTCTCGGGGTTTCTTTTTGTTGTTCTTTCTTTCTTTTTTAACGCCGCGCGGAGAAGAGAGAGAGTTGTTCTGCATGAATGAAGAGAGAAAGAGAAATTCGATTTCGAGATGTTGTTCCATGGGGAATCGATTCGTTTGATTTTCTCATCAGTTTCTCTCAGTTTCTCTCTCTATTTGTGCGCGCGTTTATTACGATACACAAAAAAACGCGTCGTGAACGGGTAGTGTAAAGACGATATAGATGACGATGATGATGACGAGCACTCATTTTAACGCTTGGCTTCTTAGTATCGAGCTTGGAACCGGAGTAGTTATCGGGCAACATTTTCAAGCGAGATGTGCTGAAACTTGCGAACGAATTCCGAATCATCATCAAAATTGGAGGAAAAAGAGATTGAGAGAGAGAGGATTCATTCGTGCGTTTGTGTGCACAAAACACACACAGACGCTCTCTTTTACGCGCGTGTTCGTTTTATCGTCGTTCGTATTTTGTTTTTGGCAGCTTGTGTACGGAGTTCCGCTGGACGATTGATACCCGTCGTGTGGTCTTCCGAAGGTTTTATTTACGATTGCCTATAGTGAACGTCAGAGGCAGATACTACGGTTGGCTCGGATTTTCTTTCGGTTCCGAATCCACACAACCATCTTCCTCACATTTTCTCTCTCTCTCTCTCTTTTGCGTTTGTTTTTTGTTATCGCGACGAGGTGGAAAGAAGAAAGAGAAGAAGAAGATGTTGATGATGATGAAGCGCCGAGCGCACGACGACTGTAGTATATATTTTTTCCGTGAAGAAGTCATTTGTCCTTACTAGGCTTAGACCACTAATCGATGCCGAGCAAAACAAAATCACCATCTTTCGACTGAGAAATTAAATATATATCTGCGCGTGTGAACGAGAGAGAGGGAGAATTTACGTCGGCGCTTCGTCATCATCATCTTCTTCGTTCTCGTTCTTTCAGTACCGCTCGCGCGCGAATTTTTGTATCGATTTGAAACTTACCAAAGACAAACTTCCTCTACAATAATAGTAACGCAAACAGAGTTATTAAATAAGAAGGAAGGAAGGAGATATTAGCACGCTCTGATAACAAACACCAGAAGGAGAAGGAAGAGGTAGGTGTAGGAGGAATTTTCGTCTTCTCGGTCTCGTCTTTGTTTCGTATTTTTTCCTGGACAAAAGCACACGGCTGAATGAACAAGTATTTTGCGGTGCCGTCAGTTCCAGGTAAAGCCGACAGCTTTGGAATGGGTGAGGAGGTGGTAGTCTAAAACTACTACTGCTTTCTCAATCTCCGATGCGACATTCTTTCTGTTGTCCTCGTATGATTTCGTTTTGCGTGTGTTAACTGTGATTCGAAAAAACCGAAGCTGACGGCTCTTGTCGCTGGGGCTTATTCAACCTCTAAGAAGTTATGAGTTATTATTACACGATCGATTTGGTTTCACGCATGTGTTCCGTATATTAGCTCTCGATGGCGTGAGAAAAGTATTGAAAAGTCGGTGACGAGAATTTCCAATAACGTGAGACACGTCTGTGATTTTCGTTATGCCTCAAACTTCCTGAGACTTTCTATATTTTTCACCGCGAGGAGCGATATGTATACGCATGTGAACGCGCGTTTCTCTTCTTTAAACGCTGCTTTGCCTAAGGCATCCTCGAATACGAATGGGATAGTCTTTTTAACTTCCGTAGCGGATATTAATCTCGCCGTAAAAAGCGCCGGACGACAAACCGGTTTGTGGTCCATCTCCACGGTTCGCGGGTGGTCGATACTCGCGGATCACTTTCAATCTCACGGACTAAATTCTCTCTCTCTCTCTCTCTCTCTCTCTCTCTTGTTTCTCACCACTCTATACTCTCTCAACAACACAGGAGGAAAACAGTAAAAGAGTATCAAAACAATGTCCGGGTTCAGCTTTGGTGCCGGCGGTGGCGAAGCTAAGAAGCCGGCCGGAGCTGGAGGTTTCTCCTTTGGGGGGGCTCAACCTACTGCGACGCCCGCGGCTGGTGGTACTTCCGCTTTTTCTTTTGGTACGGCTGCTACACCTGCGGCAACGACGACAACTTCTACTGCTGCGCCATCGTTCAGCTTCGGTACGGCTGCTACGCCTGCGGCAACGACGACAACAACTTCTACTGCTGCGCCATCGTTCAGCTTTGGAACGAAGCCAGCATCGACGACGACGACGACTTCCACTGGAGGTGGTCTCTTTGGTGCTGCGACAACTGCTACAACAACAACTGGAGGAGGCGGTCTTTTCGGCGCAGCACCAGCAGCAGCAGCACCAGCAGCACCGGCCGCAGCAGCAACAACAACTGGGGGAGGCGGTCTTTTCGGTGCGGCACCTGCAGCCACGCCAACTGCGGCCACACCTGCCGCGCCATCCTTTAGCTTTGGTGCGGCTAAACCTGCGACGACAACGCCAGCCGCTGGAGGAAGTGGACTCTTTGGTGCGGCCAAACCAGCGACGACAACAACAGAAGCGGCCAAACCCGCTGCAACAGGTGGTAGTCTTTTTGGGGCTGCAGCAGCGCCGGCATCTACTCCAGCTGCTCCAACGACGACAACGGCAGCGGCGGCAACAACGACAAAAGCAACATCTTCCGCCTTGGCGCCTCCGCCGGTGAATTTATCGAGACCGACCGACTTGGTCGGCAAATCCGTCGGCGAAACGTTACAATACTGGAACAAAGAACTCGCGCAAAGAACCGCGGATTTTAAGAAAAAAGCACAAATAATAGCAGATTGGGACGAGCAAATCGTCGAACGGCGGAGGGAACTGTTCGAGATGCAAGTCGATTTAGTCAACGCGAAATCCCAACAAGACGTCATGGAACGGCAAATTCGCGTCATCGAACAACACCAAGAAGATACCGAACGCGCGTTGACGGACATGGAAAACGGCGTCGATCGTTTGTACCAACAATTAGGCGAAACATTAGACGTCGATCGAGACGTCAGCTCCACGGCTCGTTTATACGGATTAGCCGAGCAAGTCTCCGGGCAGATTTTACAAATCGGCAACTCCTTGCGAGACGCGAGCAAAACAATTTCTCGTTACCAAGCCATGCAAGAGCAGAGAGGTTTACGGAAAGGCGACGGCGATGCCACGCGAAGTTTAGTCTCCGCGCTGAACAATCAACTCAGCGCGTTGAAGCACATCGATAGACAGTTGGATCTCGCCACGAATAGGATCGAGAAAGATCGGTTTTTATCATCATCGAAGTAATATATATATATATATAATACTACCGTTCTTGCGTGTATACAACAAAGCCGTTTTCGAGAAAAGAACAACACTCTCTTAAAATTGGAAAAAGCGTCGTCTTTTTTCCATCTCATCGCTCTTCTTTGTTGCTCCTCCTGATGTTGTTGTTGTGACGATGATGCTGAAAAGTTTTTTTTCTTTCTTCTCGTTACATTTCGTGGTTCAGAATCCATCTAAAAAAAGAGAAAATATCCACTTTGGCAAAAAAATTCATCTCCTTTCGTCTCGTCACTTGTTTTGTGTCTCGTCTCGCGCTTAAATATTGAGATCTTTACTTTTATCGCACACGGCACGTAATACATAATGGCTACCACTACCAACGCGATGATGGCGACGACGAAAACGACTTCGTCAAAGTTCGCACAACAACAACAAAAACAACAAAAGATGAGATCTTTGGCATCATCGGGAGCATTAATCTCCCCAATCTCGAAAAGAAAACAACACGTCATCTTTATGAACGCGTCCGAGGTGGCGGAATCCGCGGTCGCGACGGAAGAGTTTTACGAGGTGACGCTGCCGAAACCAATCGACGTGAAGTTCGCTCGCGGGAACGACGGCGGCGCGTACGTCGCGTTCGTCCCGCCGAACGATCCAAAGTACGAGGTGTTTGAAATCGGAGACAAAATAGAAGGCGTGTCGGCGTCGTTCGGCGACGAGGTATGGCCGGCGGAATCTTTCGGTCAAGTCATGTACGCGATGAAAAACAGAAACGGAGACATTTATTTGAAGATGAAGAAGATGTTTGGCGATTTCAGCGCCATGGAGGTGGAGAAGAACTCACAGTTCAAATCCGAAAGAGCGGGAGGGAACTACGGCGCCGGGACGAAGGAACAACAGATGAATAACTACTCCAAGAAGAGAGAGTTGGAGAACGAACGATTAGACATGTTCGACGAAGCGATTGCTTTGTACAACCAAAAGAATTTCGACGACGCGTTGATTCAGTTCGAAGAAGTCGCCGCGTTAGAGCCGAAGAACTACATGAGCGATAACTTTGAAACGACCACGGAAATTTACCGAGTGTGCCAATACAACATCGCCTGCTGCTTTTCCAACATCGGTAAACTGGACGAGTCGTTGTTAGCCTTGAGAAGGTGCATGGCGAGTGGGTGGACGGATTACAGAAAGATTCGCACCGACCCGAGCTTGAAAAACGTCCGAGCGAGTCCTGAGTTTACCCCGTTGATGAACAAGTTCGACGAACCGATTTTCAACGAAAACGCCGCGAAATTTTTAGGCAACTTGTTCGGTAAGAAATAATAACTACAGTACTAACAATAACGAGAGAGAAAGAACGAGAGAGAGTGTGTGTGTTTGTGCCAGAGAGATGCTCTCGTCGAAGTAAGCAAGCGCTTTCCCGCTTTCGCGTGTGTAAATAAAAAATACTTTAGTACTTTAAAATCTTTCATCAAAACAGTCGTTTTGGACTGATTTTTATCACCAAAAAAAGCTTTTAATTTACCACACATCCGAGCACGCTTTAAAACGCGATACATATACACACACACACATAATAATAATACTAATAATAAAAGGAGTAGTGTTTCGATGATGACAACATCGGCTTCTTCTCTGTTGTTTCCGTTACATTCTTCCTCTTCTTCTTTCTCATCAAAGTCGCCGAGGAGTAATCATCGAAATCATCATCAAAATCAAAGACGTCACGCGATGATGAAATCGTCTTCTTCGTTTACGACGACGATTCAGACGACTGGACAAAGAAGAACGAGACACAGAAGAAGAAACAAAGCGATTTTAGCGCAAAACGATGAACAGACGACGATAATTCAAACGATTCAGACAAATAATAATAGAAGACCAACAACAAATGTATTATCCAAAGAAGAACTTTTGTGCAAACCGAACGAATCCGTCTCGCAGTTGGCTGCCGCTCAAGCCGCTAAGAAAAACGTTGTTTCAACTCCCGCAAATTCTAGTTCAGTGATAAAAAACGCGCTCATCAACGCGAACGCGTTGAGTGCGCAGGCATTTTACCTTCCGTACGTCGCGTTGGCGGCGGTGACGATTAAGAAGATTTTGGATACGCCGTCGCGAGCGTACGTGGACGGAGCGAATACGGTAGGCTCGGAATACGACGCGTGGACCGAGGAAGGCATTTTAGAGTACTATTGGGGGGAACACATCCATCTCGGGTGGTACGAAGACGAAGATTTAGCGAACGGGGCTGGAACGTTGTTAGGAAACGACGTGACGGATTTCAAAGAAGCTAAGTTTGCGTTCGTGGATAAAATGTGCGATTGGTCCATTCAAGATTTGTTCGGGAAGCAACCTGCGAATATTTTAGACGTGGGATGCGGGATTGGAGGCGCGAGCAGACACTTGGCGAAACGGTACGGGAACGGAACTACAGTCACTGGGATCACCTTATCGCCAAACCAAAGAGACCGCGCGACTGAATTAGCCAAGGAACAAAACGTTCCAAACGCTGAATTCAAAGTCATGAACGCGTTAGAGATGACGTTCCCGGACGACACGTTCGATGCCGTCTGGGCGTGCGAAAGCGGCGAACACATGCCAGATAAGAAGAAATACGTGGAAGAGATGATTCGAGTGTTGAAACCGGGAGGAGTTCTCGTCGTCGCCACTTGGTGCCAACGCGACGCCGACGAAACAAAAAACCCATTCACCGAAGACGAAAAGAAAAACTTACAATTTTTATACGAAGAGTGGGCGCACCCGTACTTTGTCTCCTACGAAGAATACGAACGATTAATGCGAAACACTCACGTCATGGAAAAAGTTCAAGGCGAAAACTGGGTCAAAAACACCATCGCCTCGTGGCGACACTCCATTTGGGTCGGCGTCTGGGACCCGTGGCCGGTCGTTTTCGCCGGTCCCAGGATTTGGTACAAAACCATCCGCGAGATTGTGACGCTCGAGCGCATGCATCGAGCCTTCGATCGAGGGCTCATGACGTACGGATTGATTAAAGGTCGGAAAAAAGAAGAAATCGTACGAGATAAGGACGACGCGTTCTATAGCTGGTAATTTGTTTGACACAGAGAGAGAGAGGAAGAGAGGAAGAGAGAGATGTTGACTCTGTGCTCGTTGTATTAATGTTTTTATTTCTAGAGCTCTTTCTTTCCCTCATTTTTGTGCACTCGTCACTTCTCTCTCTCTTAACATTCAATTCGGACGTCGAGCTCTTTTTACTCTCCCAAGTCTCCTTGCGGCGATATATGCTCTTTTGGTGGTGGTTCTCGTCCTCGTCTCCCTCGGTCGTTGTCGTTTCAAAGAAGACCAACGCGAAGAAAAAAGAAGGAGAAGTGTCGTCGCTTTCCGATTCGATTTCCAAGAACGAACAACAACGACGACAAGAAGAAGAAGAAGAAGAAGAACAAACGACAAAGACGAAAAGAGAAGGCTTCCGGTTCATCCAATCCTTCATAGAAGCAGATAAGGACGACGACAAAAAAAAGTATTACCAGGTGTCGTATCCAAACCTCGCCATCTCTGCCGCACTCGTGACTGTTTTCTCCTCCGTGTTTACCGCGTCTGTCGTGCACTGGAAAAACAGAAAACACAAGTTAGAACGAGATTTACCAATAGGAGTACACGCGAAAGCATCGATTCAAGGGTTAAAAGCGTTAGCAGTGGCGACGGGATTTAGTTTAAGTTTAGTGTCGGTTTTATTCGCATCGACGAATTATATAGGCCTTTGGGAAAAGGAACACGTTGGGAGGCGGATCGAAAGCGCGTTGCGAAGCGTTCCGGGCGGGGAGGTGTTTAAAGGACCATCGGGGAGGACGAAGAGCTGAATTGATTGTATATTGATTGAGAGAAAAAGAAAGAATGACTTTTACGGTGGATAATAATAATGATAACAATAACATCACAAACAGCGCGGAAGAATTTGAGATTGATGTGGACGCAATATACACCATGGCGTCTTTAGCGAGAGAATGGTTCGTCGCCCACGAGAGCGGAACGGAAGCGTTGACGATTTTGAAAGAGGCGAAAGAGGAGTTATCGTCCATGTTAAAGAAGAAGAAGGAAAAGAAGGACAAGAAGAAGAACGAAAACGAGGACTTTTCTTCTTCACCGTACCACGTAAAAGTCCAGGAGAAGATTAAATCGATACTCCCGAGCGACGATATGTTGAACTGTTTGATGAAACGAGGCAAGTACGCGAATTTTTCCTCCGCCGCGGACGCGGAACGCGTGGACGAAGCGTGCGAAAAGTTGCGAAGAATCGTGGAAGAATTGGAAAGTATTTCGAAACGAATGGAGGAAACGTTCGAGAGTTTTACGAGTGCGTTTGAAAACGGCGGAAAAGAAGTTCAAGAAGTTAAAGAAGAAGAAGAAAAGAATCCGCCGGAACACCTAGCGCGAAGAGACGAAGAAAAAGAAGAAGGGCACGGCCGACAAGGAAGGGACAGAGAACCTCGGGGGAGACGGAGGAGCAGAAGCAGAAGCAGCAGGGGAAGGGACAGACGGCGAGGAAAGGAAGCAGAGCAGAAAGAAGACGAGGCGGAAGAAGCCGTCGTCCTCGCGAAGCGTTTATCGTTTCTAGAAACGACGAAAAAAGAACAGACCGACGACGAAGCGCCGTCGCCAAAAGTGCACTGGATGCACAACGTCCCCAACGCGGCACTTTCCACTCGCTTTTCTCTCTCCAACACTACCGTTGAGATGAACAACAACAACAACAAACGGTCTTTCGAACAGTGGCTCTTCCTTTGCGCGAGCGCTTTAGAAGGCACGCGCAAAGAACTCCGCGTAAAGCAAGTCGTCGCCGAGAAGGCGTTGGACAGTTTGCGGGGGTCTTTCTCCTCCTCGAATACGAATACTAGCAATAGCACAAGGAGCCACACAGAAGAAGGAGAAGAAAAAGAAGACAATAATGGAGTGTTGTTGTTCGACAGTCTCTTGGACGCTTGGGACGTCCAAGCGTTCGTGGACGACGACGCCTTTCGCGCCTTATCGTCAGAAAGCGCAGAGTAGAAAACCGTTAAAAATTGGACGAATACCTCACACCTCACACACTTCAAAGCGCGAACAACAAAAGCAAATAATAATAATGAGAGCGTTGATTCAGCGCGTGCACTCGGGATCGGTCTCTGTTCGACACTCCGAGTTGCACAATCACGCGTTACCTCCCTCCCATCCTTCGCAACCTGAACCGCAATCGATAAAGACAATTGGAAAAGGGGCGGTCGTTTTCCTCGGCATCAGTTCGGAAGATACGCTCGCGGATTGCGATTACGTTTTACGAAAAACGATGAGTGTGCGCCTTTGGCCGGACAATAATAACGACGACGCAGAGAGAAAGAACAAACAGTGGACAAAGTCTTTGCTCGATTTAAATTTAGATGTCTTGTTCGTGAGTCAGTTCACGTTACTCGCCGAGTGCACGAAAGGGAAAAAACCGTCCTTCAGTCGAGCGATGACACCGAAAGAGGCGAAGGAAATGTACGACGAGTTCCTTAAAAAAGCGAGAGAGGAATACAAAGAGAATGGAATAAAAGAAGGTCAATTTGGGGCGATGATGGACGTGCACATAGAGAACGACGGCCCGGTGACCGTTCTCATCGATAGTCAAAATAAAGGAGGATGATTTAGTAGTAGTAGAGTAGTATCATTGTTTGTATTTGTTGTATCTCTCTCGTCGCGAAAACACGCTACGTGTATGCGCGTGTTGTTGTTGTTCTTCTATTATTGATATTCTGGTACACTAATAATGTTATTTCTTGGAGCGACCCCAGGCAGTTCCGGTAGTCCTTTGCGTGCCACCGGGCGCCCCGGATCGTTGCGTGCTTCTCTGGGTGCCTCCTGTTGTGGGAAGAGTACTGGGCGCGCCGCGCGTTCTTCTCGTCGGTCTCGCGCGTTCTTCCGAGTCAGAGTCGTCCGCGTTGTTACCAGCACCTCGCTTCGACGAGGCGGCACCTCTGCCGCGCTTATTCCCAACTGCCGATTTTGTTGTTGGATTGTTCAAAACTTTGGCACCGCGCGCGCGGCCTCTGCCTCTCGAAGCGGCAGCAGATGTTCTTCCAGCTCCAGCCGCGACAGAAGGTGTGGCCTTTTCGTCGGAATCCGAGGAGTCGTCGATGACGATACTTTCTGGAACTTTTCTGCTCTTCGTTTGCGTCGACGGCGTCGCGCCACGACCACGTCTTGTCGCTCTCGTTGCGGCGGCTGCGGCTGCTGCAGCTCCACCTCTCTTCTTCGGTGCGGGTTTCGCATCTGCGAAATCCTCGTCTTCTTCTTCTTCTTCCGAATCAGGCACTTCCTCGTCTTGAGAAGATTCCGAATCCGATTGTTGTCGCTGTTTCCTTTTTGCCGCCGCCGCTGCGGCGGCTGCACTTTTCGCTCCAACAGCTAGCCCACGCCTTGCAGCAGCTACTGGCTGCGCAGATGCTGGGATGACGTCGTCGTCTTCCTCCTCTGAATCCGAAACGACGTAATCGTCGTCGTCTCCTTTTTTCTTCGTCTCCGGAACCGGCGGCGGAGGTTGTTTTGCGCCTCCTCTGCGAGACGCCGGAACTGGTCTTTGCGCGCGACCGTCCTGGGCAGCTTCTTTTTGCTGTGCTAATAATACACGCTCTAGCGCTTCTTCTTCGTCTAACTGTCTCGTCGCTTCGGATTTCTTCGCTGGTGCCGCGTCTTGAAACTCTCGCACTTGTTGCGCGCGCTGCGTTTGTTGCGTCGCCGCTTGCTGACCTTTCTTCGCTTTGGCACGAGCACCTCCATCTTGTTGTTGTTGTTGTTGTTGTTGCTGTTGCGTGTGCTTCTTCGTCAACTCTTGCACTCTCCTCTGCACTTCGCTCGCTTCAATTAACTCCGACGGTTGCGCGGTCGACGCCAACTCTCTTTGAAAGTGTTTCATCGTCGACTCGCACAAAGTTTTCACCGCTTTGTTGTCGTCTCTGTTCACCATATCGTCCAAAGAGTTCATTAAGTTTGGAATGTCTAAAATTTGTAATCCTTTATCCATTCGTTCTTTGATCAACCGTTCGATCCGTTTTTGGTCCTGTCTCGGCCCTGCTCTCGCGTCGTCTAAATCCTCGTCCTCATCTTCTACGTTTATATTTTCTTTCATCATCCCTTCGTTGAACTCGTCTTCCTCGTCTTTGTTCCCTCCCTTTTTTTTCTTCGATTTGTGAAACAACAACATATCCGAAGGATTCGCGACTTTACCCACAAACTTTTGCCCAAACTTTTGGACGTTGACGCTCTGGAAACCACCGGTCAAATCCACTCGCAATCGAATCAACGGCAGTTGGTTCAACTGCGCCAACTTTTTCACGCCGCTCGCCGCGTTTTGCATCGCCTCTTTAATCATGCCATTCACCGTAATCATCAAGAAGTTCTCGATGGCTTCCTGATCCTGACCTCCCCCATCTTCCTCCTCGTTCAACAAATCTTCCTGTTCTGCTAACGAGACGTTCTTAAATGCGTAAGGTCTCGTCGTTTGTAACGGAACTGGCAACAACCGCCAATGCGGCGGATCTTTCTTCTCCTTCCCCGGTTTCAACTCTAAAATACAAATCTTCTTCGTCCCACTCTCGGCTTCCACCAACGACGTCGTCACCGAGCTCCCCGGTTGCGAAACGCTCACGCCGTCGAACAACTGCGGCTCAATCAAACACTCGTGTTCGTGTCCCCAAACGACTAAATCCATCCAATTCGGCAAGTGCCTCTCGGAAATTGAATTCTTCGGCGCGTGCGACACTCTGTTTTGATGAATCAACATGAGATTAAACCAGTTCGCCAACGGCGTCTTCTCGTCCGAACTCCCCGGTCGAATCCACTTCACGTTCCCTTTACTCGCCATCATCTGGTGTAATCTCTGATCTCGTATCCATCCTAACCCGTACAAGGCCAACTTCGTCTCGCCTTTTCTCAACAACACCGGTTTCAATTCAATCGCACCCGTGTTCGACCCACTCAGAGCGTGCTTACCGAAATAATTAATCAACGAGCAACTGGACAAAATATCCAGCGCTGATAAATTCTCCTGCCCGGACGGGTCGTCGTGATTCCCGTGAATCGCGAATATCGGCAGCGCGACGTTCACGTTTTCATCCTCAAAGTTCACGATGCCTCGATTCGGAAAATTTATGCTCTGATCGGACACAACTTCAAACTCGATCGCATCGTCCCCGAACACGTACTCTCTCAAAACATCCATCGTTTGTACCAAGGTTTCTCGGCTCGGTTTGTTCTGGTCGAACAAATCGCCTCCCAGAAACAGCGCGTCCACTTTTTCCTTCTTCGCGGTCTCCAAGATTTCTCGAAACGCGATGAACGAATCGTTTTTCCGAATCGGGTCTCGTTCGTGCGCGCCCAAGTGGTTGTCCGTGGCGATTAAGATTCGGAATAAGTTTGGGTCGTTTTTGTTCTTATTATTCTTTCCTCCTCGTTGTTGTTCTCGTTTTTGTCCTCTTCCTCTGATGTCATCATCGTCGTTGTCTTCTTCTTCTTCTCGCTCGGGCATTTTTAAAACTCTTCTTCTCTGAATGGTTTGTTGTGAGATGATTTTTGTGGGCAAGAACCAAAAAGAAGATTTTTTGAATTTAGGCACCCTCTGACCCTCTTTTTTGGTTGGTGTTCATATTTTTTCACTCGGTCTAAAATACTCTTCAGTATTTAATATATAGTAGGGGTTTGTTTTTTGTTCGAACACACACACACACGCACACACACGCACGCACCATAGCAACAACAAACGAAGAAGAAATGACGACGACGACGAGTGAGAAGAAGAAGAAGAGTCCAGAGTGGGTGAACGATTTGTATATAGCGGTGAGAAATGCACCTTCGCCTCCTTCTCCTTCGCCTCCTTTTTTTGCTGCGACCGAAGATGAAGAAAAAAAGTCAACTTCTTTTATCTCTTCTTCAGAACGCTTCAATGACGACGATAAAGATGGAGAAGAAAAAGGAGGAGGAGAAGGAGGCGGTGGCGCCTCTTCCTCCTCCTCCTCGAAGCTTTCGTTTCTCTCGAAGAACAACCCCGCCGCCGACTTTGAGAACGCGATGGACGGATGGTTGGGAAAAGCCACCAGCAGCAGCAGCGGTGGTGAGGGTGGTTGTATCTGGAGGACGAAAGAGAACGTCGTGGAGACGTTGCTCCCTTTTCTGAGCGCGGAATACGAAAGCGCGAAAAGAGAGGCGCTGATTCTTCCTCGCTTCTCTCATCATCCTGATACTCATCATCCAAAGGACGAGAACGAGGATGATGACGAGGATGACGACGACGACGAAGTTTTATTAGGTGTTCAGAATGCGTCGTTTTTGAAAGAGATTTCCGACGCGAAGTTGAGAGCGATGTACGACGAGTTTTTCGACGCACGGGCGGATTTGTTACGACTGAACGATGTTCAAAGCGATCTAGAAACGTTCTTGGAGTGGTTAAAGGAGAGCAGAGATTGTTCTGGTGATAAACAGCAACGACGAGTAGGGCGAGAGAAAATACCAGGTTTACGCATCAACGCGCTCAAACACACGGAAGAAGGGGTTTCAAGGGGAGAAAATGCCCCGGGGGTCGAAAGCTATCTGAGAAGACGAAACGAAAATTTGCGAGAATTGAGAGCGAAGCAATCGAGAGCGTTGTTGTTGTGCGGCGAAAGCGTGCGGTCAAAATTCCTCGGGATTATTCTCGAGGGGTTTCGACACGACGCGAATGAAAATTTGCTTCACGAGACTTTCTTTCCGAGAGACCCACCACCTTTAAAAACATCATCGCGTAATAACGATGATGATGCACCAAAATGCTTCAATAACAAAATTTATCTCACACTGAGAGCGTTTTGTTCGGAACCGACGAACGCGGCCATCGTCGAACGGTGCTACAAAAAGGCTCACGTAAAGTCGCCCTGCGCGAGGCGAATTTTACGCTTGTGCGCGGAAGGGTGCTTCGAGAGCGAGAAGTACGAGCACGTGGCGAACGCGCGCGAATGCGACGATTATTCGTTCCGCACGACGGGTGATGCGGTGACTAAGTGCAAAATGACTCGCGGTAAAGACAAATTTGTGTGCGTGAGATGGATGTGCCGCTCGAAATTTGAAGTCAACGATGTCGCGAGGAAAGCGTTTCAAGACGTGTACGCCGAAGTTACCGCGCTCGAGATTTTACGTGATTTCGAGAATGGTGAGAAGAAGGTGAAGAAGAAGAAGAAGAGTTCTGTGATAAGAAGAGGAAATCGCGATGATGTAATGTCGATTTCATACTCGTTTGGAACACTCCGAGATTACGGCGCATGCGAAGATTTCTTATGCGTGGCGACCGATTGGGTCGACGGAGTCGGATTGAACGCGTGGCGTTCAAATCTAGGTGAATATTTAAAGAAAGACGCAAATGAAGCGAACAACGACAGAACGCTATTGCTTGCAATCGCGAAAACGATGCTGCAGATGGTAGTCGATATGCACGAAAAGAATGTCGTCCACTTTGACTTGAAGCTCGAACATTTCATTCTCTCCACGCGGCGCCAAGAGGAGGAGGAGGAGGAGGAGGAGGGGAGTAAAGGAACAAAATACGCGATAACTTTAATCGATTTCGGAGAGTGCGCGGTTTACGACATCTCGGACAAAGTAAAAGGAACCTCGCGCGCAAGAGGTACAGAGATATACCACGCTCCAGAAATGCTACTCATTGACGAAATTAAGACTCATAGCGCTTCGTTCCCTTCGGGCGATAGTAGTAGAACAACCGCTGCTGCGTGTTTCGTCGACGGCAAAAAATGTGACTGCTACGCGCTCGGCGTGGCGTTGTGCGAATTGTTTTTCAGTAACTCTCCGAACAGGCACGCGTACGAACAGAATGGATTCCTTGGTTTGCTTAATGTTGTCGCTGGTGGTGATGATAACGCTGAAAATTACTCGAAAATACTACGCGACGATATCCTCCTAAGCGACGTAATCCGCCGCCCACCTTCCGACGGTGATATTGCAAACTGGTTGCTCAAAACTCTGCTCGTTCGCGATCCGCACGAGAGAACCTCAGCTCGACGCGCTTTAACGATGTATTCCGACATGATAAATTAATACATATTATGTGTATACTGGTATGTTAAAACAAAACAAAATTTATATGGCACATTCACATTGTTCGTGCCGTTGTTGTTGTTTGCGGTTACGCCAACGCTCTCTCTCTATTTGTACAAGTTCATAATAACGCGATGATGATGATTACTGTTTCTTCACCGCATTCTTCACCGCCCCACTCACCAACCTCTCGTTCATCACGGCATTCGTTTCCAACGCGTCCATTTCCGCGTATAATCTCGTGCTCGACTCGTCCGTCGGCGTAAACACCGATTTCTTGTATTCGTCGTCCGTTTTCGGTATGTTGGCGCTTTTCATGTTTTGCCTTTGCACTTCAAACGTCTTCGTCCACTCCGAGTGAGAATCACACGGCGTTTTCGGCGTGTTCGGTTCACTATTATTTGAGGTATCTTTATTCTCTCCGTCTTCGTCCACGAGCAAAGCGTCCTCGTGGTCGTGAGGAACGGTTTGGAAACAGTGTCGGCACCGAGCGGTCGCGCAATTGATCCCGAGGAAATTCAACACTTTTTGCCCCCCGTGATCGACGGATTCCACCACCGGAGTGGCCACAAACGTCGTGTGATCGTTCAAGTTGTCCTGCTGCTTTTCTTGCACCTCGATTGCGCTCATTTTTTTAACGTCGTCGTTGTTGTTGTTGTTGTTATCGTTATTGTGTGCGTGTGTGTGTTGTTACGCGTGCTGTCGTTATGAGTAATTGTGGTGTTTGACCTTTTTGAGATACTTTTGTGAAGCAAAGGGTCCAACCACGCAGATATTTTTAGCGGGCGCTTCTTTTACCGGCCGTACAAAAGGAGTGTTGTTGTTGTTGTTGACAATTCAACGCGATAACGATAGCGATGATGATGATGATTTTACGTTTAATGACAAATTTTTTATTATCTATGGAATCCCTCTACGTTCGGGTCTATTTCGATGGAATATCTCTTGTGTCGTTTCCTACCGTGGAGACGCAAAGCGAACTCAACTCCCGCCGGAGTGTCCAACCAATCCTCGAAATCGTCTTTGCCTTCCTCGACCATGGCAGTCAAGTGTTCGTCGTCGGCTGGGATGAACGTGTTCACCCTCGGTAACGCCTGGGATGGGCACAAAACCGCGTTCCAGTGTTTGATATCGTCTTCGTCTAATCCTACTCGCAAGGCGTTTTCGTGTAAGCTGGGTAAGTTGTTCGTCACGCCGCCGTCGACGCAGATGTTGCCGTCCCACACGCAAAACCCAGGCCAGGTCCAGCCAGGTATGTATCCGCACGCCAAAACGCAATTGATCAAATCCTCTCGCGAGTGCCACTCGGAGATGATGACGTTGTGCGGCGTCGGGAACAACTTGGTGACGGATAAGAACACTCTCCCGTTGCACTTTTTATGCGCGTCTTCCGGTAACAACGCGTTCAATAAATACCTGCAATACTGTCCAATATTGGTTAAATTATGAATGAACCCCATTGGTTCTCTAAACTCGTGCGCGATTGGAGGGATTTGTTTCCAAATTTCCTCAGGTTTCACGTTTGCGCCCGCCAACGCGGCGACCAACGCGCCGATGGAGGCGCCCGCGAAGACGATATCGTCCACTCCAGTCTCGCCAAAGTTATCTCTCAACCCAAAATACACGCCTAAATGGTACCAGGTTCGAAACCCTCCCCCGCATAAACTCACGTGCGCGTGATCGTCCCCGTTTTCAGTCTTATCTCTTCGTTTCTTTTCGTTCACGTACGTCGTGTTCTTTTTAAACCTGTGCGGAAACGTCGGCTTCCACAGCGGCTTCCCACACAGTTGCCAGAATATAATCCAAAAGAGCACCCACGCGGCTTGTAAAGTCGCCAACGGGAACGCGAAGATGAAGTACACTAACGTTTCCAAAAAGTATCTTCGCTGAGGAAACGCGGTTGGATTTCTCATCGCTCTCGTCGTCGAAAATACGTACATTTGTAGGAGGTACGTGCACGCGAACACCAGCGCGGCGTTTCGAATACTAGTTTTCGAGTCTTCTTTGTTGTTCGTTGTTTCTTCGATGTACTTTTTTACATCCTCGAGACCGTCTCGAATCATCATCCTTATCATCATCATCACATTCCCACTAGAACTACTACTGCTACGACTACCACTACTACTCGCACTACTGCTACCCTTCATTTTGATGTGAATCTTTCTCTCTCTCTCTCTTCGATAACCGTTCTTAAAAGTCTGTTCGTCTTCTCCTTTTTATTATTCTCTTTTGCTTCGTTTTCCCGGGAAAAGACGAATATAGAAACAGAGAGAAGATTTTTGACCTCTTCTTCTCTCTCTTTAATACACTCTAGCCTCTCTCTCGTCGCGCTCTCTTATTTGAATCCGCTCTCGATGGTGAGAGTACGAGTGCGCTCCTCTTTTGCCGATTTTTAAAAGAAGAAGAAGAGAAAGAAGAGAAAGAAGAATAAAGAGAAGCGCTTTACGAAGAGAGAGCGGGGCTCTTTTTTGTCGGTGTGTCTGGTCTCTTTTGTTTTTATTTGACCGACTTTCGGCTCGAATTTTGGGAGTACTACTCGCAACAAGCTTATTTATATAATTGTTGTTCTAATGTGATTGACTGGTTTTTTTGTGGACGGAAATATCTCCTTTTGTGTTGTGTGAGCTCTCTCGTGGTATCTCGTAGTCTAACACCAGTGGATAATCTTTTTTCTCTAATCGACGACTCACCAAAGAGTCCTCACAAAAACGCGCAGTTGCAAGTTTATACAGAACATAAACACACGCTCTCTCTCTCTCTTACGACGAATACATTTTTGTGAATTCTCTCTTCTCAGTATAATGCAAACGCAACTTTTGTTGAGAACAACAGGAAGAGAAAGCCTCGCGAGTACTAAAATTCATCATCATCATCATTCATCATCGAAGAATATAAATTCTACTTCTTTAAAGAAAAAGATGAGCACCATCACTCGAGCGCAAGCCGTGGCAGGCGTGGCGGTGAAACCAATCCCGACGACACCGATCGAAGGACAAAAAACCGGCACGTCTGGTTTAAGAAAGAAAGCGAAAGAGTTTTCGTCCGGGAACTATCTCGCCAACTGGGTGCAGTCGCTGTTCATGGCGTTACCGCAAGAGGAGTTGCAAGGGAGCGAGATGGTGTTAGGCGGCGACGGGAGATGGTTTAACAAAGAAGCGTCGCAAATCATCTTGAAATTAGCCGCCGGGAACGGGGTGAAGAAGATGTACGTCGGGCAAAACGGGTACTTGTGCACGCCGGCGGCGTCGGCGGTCATTCGAGCGCGCAAAGCATACGGCGGTTTTATCATGTCCGCGTCGCACAACCCGGGCGGGCCGGAAGAAGATTGGGGGATCAAGTTCAACTCCTCCGCCGGGGAACCGGCGCCGGAAAAGATCACCGATAAAATCTACGGGTTTACGCAATCCGTGAGCGAGTTGCAAATGGCGGATATTCCGGACGTGGACTTGAGCAAAGTTGGCGTGACGAAGTTTGGCGACTTTGAAGTCGAAGTCGTCTCGCCGACGGAAGATTACATGAAGTTGTTGAAAGAAGTCTTCGATTTTGACTTGATCAGTAAGTTGTTGAAGAGAAAAGATTTTTCCATGCAATTTGACGCCATGCACGCCATCACTGGCGCGTACGCGAAGCCGATTTTGGTCGACGCTTTAGGAGCGCCGGCGAGTTCCTGCGTCAACGATACGCCGATGGAAGACTTTAACAAAGGTCACCCGGACCCGAACTTGACGTACGCGGAAGAATTGGTGAAAGTTATGTTCTCCGAAAACGCGCCGGACTTTGGTGCCGCTTCCGATGGTGATGGTGACCGTAACATGATTTTGGGCAACAACTTCTTCGTCACGCCGTCGGATTCCGTCGCCATCATCGCCGCCAACGCGCAAGAGTGTATTCCGTACTTCAAGTCTGGCTTGAAAGGCGTCGCGAGATCCATGCCAACCGCGGCTGCGTTGGACAGAGTCGCGCAAAAGTTGAACGTCGAGTGCTTCGAAACCCCAACTGGTTGGAAGTATTTTGGTAACTTGATGGATGCCGAAAAGTGCTCGGTCTGCGGCGAGGAGTCCTTCGGTACCGGCTCTGACCACATCAGAGAAAAAGACGGACCGTGGGCCGTCTTGGCGTGGTTGTCCATCTTGGCCAAGAGAAACGAGAACGTCCCAGAAGGCGGGAAACTTGTCGGCGTCAAGGAAATCACCGAGGCACACTGGAAGACGTACGGCAGAAACTTCTTCTCCAGATATGATTACGAAGGGTGCGAATCGGATCCGTGCAACAAGATGGTTGAATCCTTGCGCGAGAAAGCGAGCAAAGCGAAGAAAGGAGACAAGTACGGCGCGTACGAGTTGGACTACGCGGACGATTTTGAATACACCGATCCGATCGATGGGTCCGTTGCCTCCAAGCAAGGCGTCCGATTCGTCTTTACGGACGGGTCCAGATTTATCTTCCGTTTGTCCGGTACCGGATCCTCCGGCGCCACCGTGAGAATGTACATCGAGCAATACGAAGCCGACGAAGCGAAGCAAGGCATCGACGCGCAAGTCGCGTTGAAGCCACTCATTGACATCGCGTTGGAAGTTTCCGAGTTGAAAAAGTTCACCGGCCGCGAATCGCCGACCGTCATCACGTAAGTTTTTCGATTTGATCGACGAGAGAAGAAAAAAGAGAGACAGATACGTACGCGGCGGCGGCGCTTACAACAGTTTACGCACACACACATATACACAAAAAAACATGAAGAGGAAAAAGAAGGCAGAGGTTGCTTTGAGAGCGCGAGAACAGAAGAGCGAAGTGCGACGGTGGCGATGATGTAGCTATATTGAAATAAACTCTACTAAATAACACGTACGCTTTCGTTTCGCAAAAATAGTTACCCGAGACACATCCTCTTTTCTCTCTTTCTCACTCTCTACTATGACTAAATAGTATACAACAACGCACTTTGACTCTTTCCACTTGAATCATCATCGCATTCCTCCTCCTCCTCCAATCGCTCTCTCCCTGCTCTCTCTTAACCTCTTCGCCTCTCTCTTCAACTCTTTCACCACTAACGCTAAACTTTCCGGTTCCACGCCGTTTTGGAGCATAGAGATGCACACCGCTAACGTCTCCCGGTCCAAATCGCACTCTAAAATTTTCGAAATCTCGTGCGTAATTTCCAAGTGTTTCTGCGCACTTCGCGAGGAAATTCTGTCTCCGTCGAAACAGTCGTCCGCCTCAAAGTTGTTCTCGTTGTTCTTTCTGTTAAAATGGTCGTCGTCATTTTTGTGGTGGTGGTGGTGGTGGTCGTTGTTTTGACGACGACGCAAAGGAGAGGAAGCGTCGCAGGGGGTCTTCATTGTAGTTATGAAGAGTTCTTTCCAAAGAAGTCAAACAGAATAAAAATCTCAACAAAACGTCTTTTTTGAGGCACACGCAGAAAAAAAAAAGAGAGAGAGAATGCATCGTCATCGAAGGTGGTGTGTCGCTCTCGTCCTCTTCCTCTTCCTCTCCGGAGCAGTCGCAAACAGTAGTCGAATTGCTGAAACTCGACAGAGAGAAGAAAAGAAGGAGGACGTGAAGACACTCGCTTTCTCGCACGACACGAACGACAACAAAAGGGTAGCGTTGGGTGCGAGATTTTTAGAAGACGATCAGTTGGACTCCCAAGAAGAGTGCATGACAGATGCGTTTTTTTCTATTTTTAACCAACATCATCATCACGGCGGCGGGCGTCGATTCAAAGGATCAGAAGAGGATATCTTCTGCGAACATCTGGTGCAGGCGAAGGATAAAGACGCGTTGAAATGCCTCGTCGCGGTGAATGCGGTCTCGTGTCGTCTGGAACGGTCTAAAGTAAAAAGCAGATTGGGGAAATGTAATAAAAAGCGTTTCGATGGTGGGTGCGAGAGGTGCGCGTTGAAACGAATAGGAGGGTCAGACGACGACGACGACGACGACGACGACGACGGAAGAGATGGTGAAGATACAAAGAACAGCAATGGACTGAAAGGACTGTTCAAGTTTCTGTTTTACGACGAGGACGAGGACGAGGACGACGACGACAACGAAAATAACGCCGATGGAATGGACGAAGAGGAAGAGGAAGACGAAGACGAGACTACCCGTCGTAATTTTTTCTCCGTTACGAAAGCAACAGAACTCAACATGTATTTTCAAGCGCTTTCGAGAGTAGAATCAGAGTGCGCGCAACACGAGCAACGATTCCGCGCGCTGAGAGCTTCGAGAGAATTATCCGAGTTTTTTAAACGAATCGAACTTTCCGAGTTGGAAGCGAAAAAGAGCGTTGAAAATTCAATGGAAAGATTACGAGCGATGGAATTTGAAATCAAAACATCAGTGCACGAGACGCTGTTAGAGACGCAAAACGTGCACAATCAAACGCGCGAAAGACTCAACTTGACGTTAACACGTGTCCAAGAAGCACAAAACGCGGTAGAAAAATTGACTGCGTTCGCAAAGGTACACTCTATGCGATTGAAAGAACTCGCGATTACTTTCAATCGCATGCGAGACGCGCTCTCGAAATCGAGTTTGGTTTTCTTCTTCTTCGTTTGGTGGTTCGTGTTTGGGACTTCTTTTGTGCCACACGCGTTGAGAACGTTTCTCAGAGAAAGTTTAAGACAGATCTTAGGCGCCGTCTTGTGTAGTCACGCGATTGAAATCGCCCTCGTGCCTCGATTTGTCGAGTATTATTACCGTCAGCAGTATCAAATCAAGGAAACGGCGGAAGAAGAACGAGAGGAAGACATCGACATCGAACTTCTCATCGCGCAAGCCACGCAACTCGTCCGCGTGACCGTAGCCACTACCGTCGCCGTACGAAGCATACGAACCACGATGCTAAAAAACAAACGAGAGAAATCGCGTTTGCTCGAACAAGAAGCTTTCGCGAGCAGTTTGCGCCGAGTCGAAACCGACGTGCGCGCTTTGCTCGCAGAACGACGAGGACGAGAAGAAGAACAAGAAGAAGAAGTAAAAAGAGGAAGAAGAGGACGAGTTGTGGTCAAAGCCTTGTTACCACCATCGAGAAGACAAGAAGACGATTCAGACGATTCAGACGAGATCTCAGAGAAGACCAAGAAGACCAAGAAGACCAAGAAGAAAGTGAACACTTTTAATGAAGAAGACTTTGTTGAAACCATCGACGAGGACGAAAAAAGCGAAGAAAGAAAAACTTTGAGGAAAAAGCGAAAGAAAGACCACTTTTAACACCACACTTTTGGTGGTGTAAAGATGAAAGAGGATTTTAAGGAGGAGATAAAAATATCGCGCCTGACGGTGTACCCGTTGAAATCGTGCAAAGGCATCGACGTGAAGCGCGCGCGTTTGACCGAAACTGGATTCGAGTGGGACAGATGCTTTTGCGTGATCGATAAAGACGGGGAATTTATCAGTCAGAGAACTGTTCCTGAGTTGGCGTTGGTTGAAACCGAGTTTCGCGGGGCCATCTTTGAGGATGATGAAGAGGATGATGATTTTGATGATGAGAACAGTACGATGGAACGAGTCATGGAGGAGGATGTGAACGACGACGGGGTAAACGACGTAAACGAGACTGAATCGATGATGAAAGATGCGAAATTAATTCTGCGAAGTCCAAACTGCGCGGACGAGTGCGAAATTCCTCTGCTGGCGAGAAAAGAGGACATGTCTGGCGAGGTGGAATGTTCGGTGTGGGACTACTGCGGCGTTCACTTGGCGGAGAGCGACGCGGTGAACGAGTGGATATCGAGGGCGATAAGAGTGCCCGGGGCGAAAATTGTTCGTTGGATTGGAACCGGAGGGATACCGGAAAGGTTTAATAAGTACGTTTCGACGAGCGATCGCAAATCGAGACCGAAAAGGCCTTTAGACGAGCGATACGCGAAGAACGGCGGCGAGACGGCGTTTAGCGACGGGTACCCCGTGTTGTTAGCCCACGAGTCCAGTCTCGACGATTTGCAAAAGCGCGTGGTCATGGGGAAAGAGCTGTTCAATTTAGCCGGAAGCGAAGTGAAAATGAATCGCTTTCGACCGAACGTGGTTGTTTCCGGAGGTAAAGAGTGGGCAGAGGACAAGTGGTTAAAGATAGAAACACGCGCGAGAAAGAGCAAGAGCGATGGCGGCGGCGGCGGCGGCGAACGCGGCGGAGATGAAGGTGGTGTTTCTTGGGACCTCGTCAAACCGTGTTCTCGGTGTACGATCCCGGATATAAACCAAGAAACCGGCATCTTCGATAAAAACCGCGAAGTCTCTCGCGCGTTGCAAAAATTCCGCTCCGGGACCGTTCTAAACAGCCAAACCAAATCGTGGGCGAACGAAGTCTTCTTCGGGTGGAACATGATTACGAGCGCGCCAGGCGGCGGCGGTTTGAAAATATCCGTCGGAGACGTCGTGACTGCGAAAGAGCTCAGACCAAATCTCAGTGGTGGTGGTGGTTTCATGTAGTTCGTCCCTTCTTATTTGTGTGCGAGTATTAGACTCGTAGAGTAGTAATAGTAGTAGAGTAGTAGTAGTGGTAGTAGTACAGAGAAACGACGGATGACGATGATAAAGAGTTACACTCATTTTTCTTTCAATTTTTCTTCTTTTAGTCGTCGACAGACGCAAAGGGTTTTCACCTCTCTTTTCCTTCTCACTTCGTTACACGTTCGACGCGCACGATATAAACGATATAAACGATATAAACGATAACAACAACAGTTAGTATTCGTATTTACCCCGCGCTCTTTTAATCTTCTGTTACATTTAGTATTATGCTCGCATCTACCAGCAGCGCTGCTGCTACTGCTGCTATTACTACTCACACGAACACGAACGCTTCTTGCGCTCGGCGGCGGAATTTTTCCTCCGATGTGCAACACCATCAACGTAAGAGAAACACGAACAATTCAGAATTCAGAAGACAAAGAAGACAAAAGAGAAGAAATAACGGGGACAGCACTCTTTTCGTGACACGCGCGGAAAGTGGCGGTTTTGGCGATGGTATCACCAACAATGGATTGACTCGAGAAATCAGCGAAGATGTCGATACCGTGTTGTTAGATTGCGATGGGGTCATATGGCACGGAGACGCTTTAGTTCCCGGGGCGAAAAAAGCCGTGGACTATTTACGAGAAACGCTGCAAAAGCGCGTGTTTTTTGTCACGAACAACGCGACGAAAACGAGAGAGTATTACCAGTGGAAGTTTTCCGAGCTCGGGATGGAGGTGGACGTGAACCACATATATACCGCGGCGTTTGCGTCGGCGTCGTATTTATCCGCCATCGGATTTAACAATACTCACGGTAGTACTACTACTAAAGATGGATCGTCGTCATCAAATAAGAAGATATACGTGGTTGGTGAGCAAGGGTTAGTGAGAGAGTTGGAGGAGTGCGACGTCGGCGATATCGTCGGGGGCGTATACGAAGCAGTCTCGTGTACTTCGAGCGATTGGGAGGAGATGCACGAGTGGACGGGAGGTGACGCCGAAAACGACCACGACGACGATTCTCGAGTAGACGCGGTTGTCGTTGGTCAAGACACGTCGTTTACGTTCGCAAAGTTAGCGTACGCCTCGTATTTGATACAAAAAGGCGCAAAGTTCATCGCCACGAACCCAGACGCCGGGGATAGGTTAGGGAAAGAGAAATTATTGATGCCCGGAGCGGGGCCTATAGTGAAAGCGATTGAAACCGCGTCTGGGAGAGCACCGGATGTGATTTGCGGAAAACCAGGAAAGTACATGTTTGACGCGATAATGTCGCACTCGCACGGCGACCCGCAGAGGACGATGGTCATCGGCGATAGAATGGACACGGACGTGAAATTCGGGAAAGATAACGGCGCGAGATATTCCGTCTTAGTCCTCACCGGCGCGAACAAAATGAAAGACGTGGAAGAGAACGAAGACGAATCGAAGCAACCATCGTTCGTGGTTGGTTCTTTAGCGGAAGCGTGCGGAATACCATTCGATCCAAACGAACCGACGCAGCGCGTCGGCGAAAGAGCGAACATGGCGAAGAATTACCCCGTCGGCGACGGTACCGTCCACGATTTGTGGGCCAGCGGAGACGACGACATGGACGACGACGACGACGACTACGACGACGACGACTTTATTCCAGCCACGTGATGAGAGAGTATTCTTATTGAGAGAAAGATTTGAAGGGCGAAAAAGAGAGATGAAGATGATATAAATTTACTACTACTACTATATACTGACAAAATAAAATAACTGAAAATCTTCACTTCTTTTCAAACAAAAACTTTTAAAACAAAATGACGGAGAAAACAACGAAGAAAAAGACATCGTCCAAGAAGACGAAGACAACAACACCTCCGTCTTTTGTTGCAGAAGAAGAAAAGGACGACGCAAAAACTCCTGCGAAAGAACAACACTTTTTACCAGAAGAAGAAGAAGAAGAAGAACAACAGACGATGCCGAGTAGTGCCGTAAAAAAGTTACCCCAAATAACCGTCGCGCGTTTGTTAAACGAAACGCAGTTAGGCGTCGCCATGCACAAACGCATCGTGAGACAAATGACAGAATTACGACACGTGAGCGGTAACGAGAAGTTCTTACAGGACGTGTGCACGTGCTTGTTGCACGTTTTATTGGAATACAAGGTATATCTTCTTAGTCTTTGTGGTCGTCTTTATATATGTCTTTATATCGTCGCGTCTTTATCCCCCTCGTTTGAGAAGAGTGATTTTGAGAATGAAATGGATTTTTAGAGACGAGAGAGATACAAATTTTTTTTCTTTTTTCATCGTTCCCCTTTTTGTGTCTCTTGATTTTCAAAGTATTATATTCGTATGATGAATAAAACGAAGCTCATATTATATTATTCTTGAACAACAACATTTATTAATAACAACAGAGAGACTTACACACGGAACGGGTGATTCGATTTATAATCGCATTCACTTCACACCGAGAACCAGGCCACGAGGAGGAAGCGGACGAGTTTTGCGAATCTTTGATTCGGTTTTTGTTGAACGTCACCGCGGCGAAGGATCGAGCGGTTCGGTTTCGAGCGTGTCAAATGGTGGCGGGGATTTTGAACGCGCTCGGACCAGATGCGGAGATTTCGGACGATTTATACGACCAGATGGAAGAGACGATGTTGGAAAGGTTGAGAGATAACACGCCAGCGGTGAGAGCGCAAGCGGCGAGAGCGTTATCGAGATTGCAAGATGGCGGGGAAGACGCGGATTTCAGCAACAGCGAAATTACCACGGCGTTTATCGAGTTGATCGGAGGCGAGAAGAATAAAGACGCGAGGAAAGCTATTCTAGGCGCGTTGGCGATTTCTGATCACACGATTTCCGTGGTCGTGGAGAGAACGAGAGACATTTCCGAGGAAGTGAGACGCATCGCGTTTTTGGCGTTGGCCGCGAAGGTTCCGGTGGAATCCGTCTCGATCGAACATCGCGCGTTGGTATTGAGAAGAGGCTTGAACGATCGATCGATTTCAGTGAGATCGGCATGCGTTGACATGCTCAAGAAGTGGATGTCCTCGAGCGTGTGTGAGAACGACCCGATTAAGTTGTTGAAATTACTCGACGCGGAGTCGCACCCGAACGTTTCGGAGATGGCGTTGAAGACGTTGATTGAAACGAAGACGGTGAAAGCGATGGCGTACGCGACCAAGGAGAAGAGCGAAACGAGCGGGTTGCGTAGATTCTTTCTCAAGAAATCAGAAGAAGAAGAAGAAGAAGAGAAAGTAAGTGTGGTTGAGCTCTTTTCGCCGGAAGAGGCGTTGTTCTGGCGCGTCATCGTCGAAGCGCTCGCGAACCAAACGTCGAGTTCAGGGAAGGACACGTCTCTCGCCGTCGGTCAAGCGCGCGCGGTGCTCCAAGCCGAAACCGAAGAAGTCGAAGATGCTTTGGATCAGTGCTTGCCAGAATCCTCGATGGATTTGCTCCGCGCCATTTCTATGCACGCCGACGGGAAAACAACGTCCTCGGTCTTTGCGGCGAGACAGTTGATGATGACGTTGAACTGCTCGGATATGAACGACGGCGCCTTGCGAAGAGGCGCCGCGACGCTCGTCTACGAACGATTGAGATCGATTGGCGACTTAAACGACGAAAACGACGTTTCGTGTTACGCGCGAGGTGGTGACGGCGAGTGGGAAAAGCAGTTGATTGACTTGGCGAAGCGCGTGCACGACGACAACGAACACGTCGCCGTCGTCTTGGGCGCCTGCGACAGTCTTCGAGGCACCGTTACCGATGAAGAGAACAACAACAAAAACGACGACGACGTAAACGACGACACCAACGTCTACGCTGAAACGCAAGCGCTCTTCATCGCCTCTTCGCTCTTTGAAACGGCGAATAACTCGTCGTCATCCAAGCTTCCCGCGCACGCGACTGAAGCTGTCATGCAGTCGCTCGTTCGACCGGCTGTCGCGCACGCGTCCGCCGGCGTTCGTCGCGAAGGTATCAAGTTACTCGGATTACTGTTAATGTGTGGAACGAACGCATTGACGGAAGAAACGGTGCAAATCTTGCGTACGGCTGCTGATGTTGATCCATCGGAGCCGGTTAAGTGCATGGCGTTGCGCGCGCTCGGTGATGCCGCCATGTTATACGGACCGAAAGCGTTGGATGCGAGACGAGATATGCCGGTGCCAAAGAAGGGCATTCACGTCCGTTTTGACGACGACGACGACGACGACGAAAGAGAAGAGGATGAGAAAGAAAAAGAGAATAACGACGATGCCGACGCCGACGCCGACGGCGAAGAAAATGAAACCGCCGGGTACCAGCTCACGTTGGAAAAGCAACTTCTTCGAATCATCGAGTCGGCGTGTGAACCGTTTGAAAACCCGAAGGATAAAACGGATCTGGAAGAACTGGACGCCGAAAACATCGACGCGATGAATGAAGCGGCGTTTACTGAATCTGAGAACTCCGCGCAAACCATCGCGTGCGAAACGCTCGCGAAACTCGCTTTGAGAAGAGGGTACTACGCCTTTGAGCAACCGTCTTTGGTCATCTCGACGCTCTTGGGCGCCATCTTTGCGTGCAACGCGCAAGAAACGCCCAGATTGGCGCAATGTCTCGCGGTATTTTTCCCAGCCATCGCGTCTGCACCAGATGCAAAGGTCAGAGCGTGCTTGATCGATGCCGTGTTACCGTCGTTGAGAATGGCGAGTCAAAAGAAGGGCGTCGCGAAAGTTGCCGCCTTTCTGACGTCTCTCTTAGAACTCGAGACGGGAATATCGTCGTCATCCAACCACAAAGAAGGAGGAGATGAAGCATCGAACAGCGATACCGACAAGAACAAGAATTTGGATGGTGCTATCGAACGATCTGATGCCGGTGAAGCCGAACTCGTTCGATCGCTTTCGATTGAAATCTTGGCGTTGAACGCGAAACCGTTCGGCACCGGCGTCGCCGGAGCGCAAGTCAAGGCGTACCACGCCGCCATCTCCAGGGTCTTGTCTAGAGTACCGATTCCGGATGTAAAATCAATGTTAACATCTCAACCAAACGATGGTAGTGCCGTTAATGGAAGCATTGTTTCCGAGGAGACGAAGCAACGCGTTACTTTGCAATTGTCCGAAGCGTTCGTCGCGATGAAGATGGCGACGAAGAAATGTCCGAAGGAGAAAATCGCCTTGAAAGATATCAACATTGCGAAAGATAGAATTCACGATTCGTTGGGCGTTTCCTCCTCGTCTTCTAGTAACAGTAACAACATCAACAACGACAACGAAGATGGTGAAGACGAAGTGGAATCCTTGTTTAACGAAGACTTACAGTTCGCGGAGTACGCAGAAGGCGTCGAAAAGTACGCGAGCGAGTTATCGCAAAGCGAAGACTTACCATTCTACGATCGTAAAGGACCAAAAGTATCAAAACTAAAAGAAAAAGTCATGGCAGCACCGGCGCGAGAGCGGTCTAAACGAGCCGCAGCACAAGTTGCGTCCGAAAAATGGGTCGAGGACGATTTGAACGTGCCGTTGGCGAAGGTGACTCCTCAACCGACGCGTTCGTCTCGACGCCGAGAAGCGTTGCAGGAGTTCAACGAATAATAATAATAATAATAAGTTACCAAACAACACGTATTATAATACCGCGCGCGGTATTTCCCAATTGTTACACTATTTTACACTATAAATATACTACATAAAACTATTACGAACTAGTATGTCTACATCGTCCCCATTTTCGCTTTCAAAATTAAGTTTAAAGCGTGCGGCGCCGTCAATCGCACCCGCAAATCGGAAATGTCGATATCGTGCCCGCCTTCGACGAATCCGTGCCTTTCGATTTGATAATCTTCCTCTACTCGAGCGCACTTCAAAGCCTCCTCCGGGTCGATGATATTTCTATTCAACGCTAATCCGATCAAGAGCGATTTGGCTGCCGCCGCCGCCGCAAACGTACACGTCATCTCCCACGGCGACAACGACCGCAAACGTTTCTCCATCAAAAGTTTCACCTCCTCCGGCTGCGGTTGCGCGAATATCGAGTCTGAACTTAAATTCAACTGCTCCCCAAACTCCCTCCTGGCCCAATCGTGCACTTTCTTCAATGTTTTCAACTGGATCTCTCTTAATTCGCTCCCGCTCGGGTGCGCCACCACGGCTTGATCGGCGTCGAAAAATTCGAGCAACTTCTTCACGTGAAAATCAAACGTCGCGTAGTCGCTCATGTGATCTAACGCCGTGGACGATAACTGCATCAACGGCATGGTAAACGGCCGAATCAAATCGTCCTCCTGTGTCGCCCATTCCGTGGCGATTGCGCTCGCTAACAACTTGTTCGGTAATATAAACTGCGCGCGTTTCGGCGACTTTAACGGTTTCCCGTCTAATAAGATTTCGTATTGGTTTTGCGTCGACGAGACTTCTCTGATATCCACGTTCTCGTAATACTTCGTCACCGTCCCGTCTCCTCCGATCGCGTTCGCGTGATCGCTCGATTGAAAATCTCGATTGTTTTCGCTTTTCACAATCTTCTCCAAATATTCCTTCCGTTTCACTTCTCTCATTTGTTTTGTTTTCAGTTCGTTTTCCTCTTGCGTTTGGTACCTGTTCGGCGTGAAATCTTTGTTCACTTTCTCGTTCGAATCGAATTTGGACGGGTACTTGTTTTTCTTCTTTGATGCACCACTCGCGGTGTTTGCAGTTTCATCGTCGTTCCCATCGAGCGACGAAAACGACGACGACGCCGTCGAAGAAGTCGCGATGATGGATTTTTTTCCATCATCGCGCGATGAAGATCGAGTAGTAAAAGCACTCGAAACACCACGAGCAGCGACAGTAGTAGGAGTCACGAATGTTGTTCGACAAAAACCTCCAACAAGAAGAACGACTTCGCTAAATCGAGAAGAAGTTAAAGAAATAGAAGACTTTGAGTTATTGATGAGCAGTTGTTTTAGCATTCGTTTCATGTCGTTCTCCCCTCTTTGTGTAGATATATAAATTTTTTCTGAGGAAACTTGTTCACCAAAAAACAAAAGAAAGAGAAGAGAAGAAAAAAAAAAAAAAAAAAACAAAAAAAAAAAAAAAGAAAAAAAAAAAAAAAAAAGAAGAAGCAAACGAAAAAGAAGAAAATTGAAATTTCGAGAGCGATTTTTTGCTTGACCTCTGATGTGGCTTTTTAAATACACACACAGGGAGAAAAACTACTCTAAAACTTCCGCACATGAACATTTTTTCTGAGTCATCTGCGGCACAATCTTCTATATCTGAGATAATACACAAAAACGCTTTGGGGGAAACGAGAGGACACGCGCTACGGTGAATCGTCTTTACCTCGTCTTCGCGTATCAGATATAGAAGAAGACAAAGAAGAAGATTTTTTGACGACGTTTGGTTCATCATCGTCATCATAAAATCTTCGACATTTTCGGGAGGGAATCATTGAGAGAAGACGATGAAAAAAGAAGAAGACAAAGAAGAAGAAGAAGAAGAAGAAGAAGACTTTGACGACGCGGTTTCCGAATTATCTTTCCAGGATAATGATGATGAAGAAGAAGACCAAGAAGAGAGAGGAAAAGCAGCGGTGAAGAAAAGCGTCAAAAACGAGGACGAGGACGACCACCGGAGAGGTCGTGGAAAAAATTTTGATGAGTCTTCGAACGTGTCCAACATCGAAGAAGAAGACAAAGAAGAAGAAAAAACAAGACGACGAGGAGGAGGAGGAAACAAAGCTTCCACCTCGAATGCGAACACTACTACTACGACCACCAATAATACTTTCTCGGAACAGTTTCCGTTTCACAAGGCGTGCTTTGAGAACGACCGGGAAACCGTGAAGGACTTTCTAGTCACCGCGGAGAGGTTGAAAACGAGTTCGTCGAGCGAGGGCAAAAATAGGAACCGTCGTCGAGAAGAAGAAGAAGAACAAGAAGAAAAATACGATTTTGATTTACTCAACTCGTTCGATTCGAGAGGTAATACCGCATTACATCTGGCAATCATGAGGAAAAACACGGATATTGTGAAAATTTTAACCGAACATCCTCTCGTGGACGTGAACGTGAGAAACTGCGTACACGGATGGAAACCATTGGACGAAGCGATACACGTGAAGGACAGACAGGCGGCGATTTACATCCTAACCGCGAAGAAAAGGAAAGCGAAGGAAAGTTTGGATACGAACACGCCGAAATTGATGCAACGATTGATGGATGCGCCGGACTTTACCGCAAAGTTGAAGTGGGAGTTGAATTCTCCAATATTTGGACCGATTTTGAGAAGAGTCGCGCCGAGCGATACGTACACGCTGACAAAAATCGGAACCAGAGTACGAATAGATGGGGAGCTGAGAGGAATAGAAGACGTAGAAGGGCAAAGCTTAGAAGAGAAGACGACCGTGGAAGGGACTGCTCGCGATAACAACAACGATAAAAACAACAACAAGTACGGTGGAGATTTCATCACCTTGTCTGATGTCGGGACAAACGAGAAGAAGAGCAAAAAGAACGGGAAGAAACGACGCGGTGGACTTTTACCGGTGTGGCACCGAGCGCCGTTTTCGATCGTGTTCTTAGCGAATCCAAAGGAGGAAGAAGATGCAAAAACAAGCGGCGGTAACATAAACACCGCGATGCTTTATTTTGACCACGAAAACAAAAAATGCATCGACGCTTTAGAAGAAAATACTTCCAAGAAATCTTCGAATATTCCTCCTCCACCTCAGAGCGATTTGCTCAAAGACATAGCGGCGATGACTCCAGAAGAGCTACTTGAAAACGAAGCTGATCTCTTGTTCGTTGAAAACCCCTCGCGCGGCGTCTACGAACCGCAAGAGTATACGTTTTCGCCGGTGGACAGCTGGGGCTCGTATCTCGGAGTGTCCGAACGAACGAAAGAGTCAAAAATCGATGGAAGATACGCAAGAGTCATGGAAGCGAAAGGGAAAGCGATGGAAACGAGGAAGTATCGCTCTGGATTTCTCCCCGCGGACGAAACGTACGACTTCGAGAGTTACGCGAGCGACGCGAAGGAGTTTCAAGACCGACCGATTTATCGAGACGTGACGAGAATACGTTCGGTGGGTAAAAAACAACGAAACGAGGACGAATATTTCGAGTTTGACGATAAGCGAAGGAGTAAGAACAAGAGGAAAGAGAAGAAGAAGCGTAACAGTGGTATTAATGGCAGCAGTATAAATGACGGCGGCGGCGGTGAGACTTTGGAAGACGTCGACGACGGCACGATGGGACGGAAAATGAGCTGCCGCGTTTGGCTCGTCGAAAATTTCCCTCTCAAAGTGCAAGATCTGCTCCCGGTTGTCGAAGTTGCCTCGCAAGCGAACAAGAACATGAAACGTTTTCGAAATTTACTCACAAACTGGGGAAGCGAACCGAGTAGGCAGAATTACTTTCCGGTGAAGTGTTCGATTCCAATCGCGTACACCGTACACTTTGACGTTCTTTTACACAACTTCAAGTTGCTCGCGAAAGACGAGAGCGATAGGTTACAGTTTCAGGATAAAATTTTCAACACTCCGGACGGGTACGATTTAAAAGGATTAGACGAAGCTGTTAAAGAATTAGAAGATAAATTAGATAAGCTGGAAGCGACGGCTATGGCTGAGGAGGAGCGCGAACGAGCGTTAATGGAAGAAGAAGAAGAAGAAGAAGAAGAAGAAGAAGAAGAATCAGAGGAGGAGGATTTTTAGAGGTGGTATTAAGCAGAAACTGAAATCATAGCTTATGGACTGACTCTCTACAGTTCGATACGTGTAAATTACCTAAATACTAGTCTACAATACAACAGGTCACACGCTAAATGCTAGTACATAAAACCTGCCCCTTCTAATCTATTTATTTCTATTCCCCCAAGACGACGACGACGACGAAGATGGCGTAATACGAATCGGTTCTCCATCCGTCTGCTCGAAATACCTCTCCAACAACAAAGCAGCCGCGATGGAATCCAACTTTGGATCGTCGCTCGCCAACGACCCACGCTTCATGCTCATCGCCTCGTCGCTCGTGAACGATTCGTCGTACATTTCAACCGGAATTTTCCGTTCGGCAGTCGTGGAGACTTGCGCCAACGCCTCCGCAAACTGCTCGCACACTCGATGCATGCGAATCGGAACTTTTTTATTCTCCTTGTTCTGCGCGTTACTCTCCGTCACCTCTCGTATCTTTTCTTCGAGCAATTCCAACTCCTCTCGCGTTTGTCGTGGATATCCAACCACGTACACGTCCGCCCGTTCCCTTTCCGCCACGTCCACAATCTCTCGAATCAACTCCACTCTCGACTTACCTTTACACAACAAACTCTCCAAAGGTCTCGGCGCGAACCCGCCGCTGGATATCGCCAACCCGGTCTTCGAGAGCCCGTAATCGATTCCCAGCGCTCTTCGCGTGGCAAAATTTTCGTTTATCGGCGCATTTTTGGCCGCCCGATTCATCTCTTCGTCGAGCAAAGACCAACTGTCGTCGTTGTTGTTCGCATTCTTCTTCTGTTGTTGTTGCTTTTTTTTCAACGCAAAAAAAATGTTCGTCTGTTTCTTCTTCTTTGTGTTATTGTTGGTGGTGGTAGTTGCGATGAAAGCGCCCCGCGATGCTGTTGTTGTTGTTGGTATCATCGTCCTCCTGTTTGGGGTTGTTCTCGTAAGCTGTTGTTTTCCATTCTTCTTCTCGATTCTCAATTTTGTGGAGGAGACGAGACGAGTTCTTTTTTTATTTTGGTCATGGGTTTGGTCAAAAACAACTGATGACAGACTGGTGAACAAAAGCGAATCGAGGAGAGAAGGAAATCACACTGACTGTCGAGGGAAGAAGAGCAAAAAAATAAATTTTAAAGCGGAAAAGCTCTCGTTTCGTTTCGTTTCTGAGCGTATATTCCTCATAACAGCACACGTATTAAAGAGATACCAACACTAACTTTGAATTGTAAAATGGCCTCTTTAACTTCATCCGTCGCGTTCGCGATCAAATCCTCGCCGAAGTTGTCCTCGAAGACCAACTCCAGAGCGCAATTTACGAACAACAACAAATCTGCCTCCTCTTTTGGGAGAAAAAATCAATCGTTCCAAATCGTGCGCGCGGAAGGCGAGGCGGCTCCGGCGTGGTCCGCCCCGAAGTTGGACCCGAACACTCCGTCTCCAATCTTTGGCGGTTCCACCGGTGGTTTGTTGAGAAAGGCGCAGGTACGTTTATTCGCGTATATTGATAGATTGATAGTTTCCTTACGCGTAAACGCAAGCGCGCGATGGATGCTTCGGTCGGATTTTCTCCCTCTAAAACAAACTGTATCGCAAAACCAAGGGAACTCTTTCTCTTGGTTTTGGTACATTTTTTCGTAGAAGAGCGGAGATATGAAAATTCGCATTCGCGCGCGTATCGTCGTTTTTACCACGGATGGAACCTATTTCTGGATTGGAAATGCATCGCGTTCGATCGAGCGCACTTTTCTCCTAACGAATATCGCACTCGTTCGACGAAAATCGTTTCGCGAGTGCGCGTGTAGAGTTGGAAATCGATCGATGATGCGCACAGAAGAGAATCGCCCGATCTCTCGCTCTCTCTTTTCTTCCTTTATTTTGTTCAAAATATTTTGTTTCAAACTAAAATTTTCCTCTTTCCTCTCTTTTTCTCTCTTCAAATAATCAGGTTGAAGAGTTCTACGTCTTGACGTGGGAAGCGAAGAAAGAACAAATCTTTGAAATGCCGACTGGTGGTGCGGCGATCATGCGCAAAGGCCCGAACCTCTTGAAGCTCGCGAGAAAGGAGCAGTGCATGGCTTTGGTGACTACGTTTCGCGCGAAGAAGATCGCGAACGGCTGCATCTACCGCGTCTTCCCGTCCGGCGAAGTGCAATACTTGCACCCGAAGGATGGCGTCTACCCGGAAAAGGTCAACGCTGGTCGCGTTGGTGCCAACCAAAACATGCGCTCCATCGGTAAGAATACCAACCCGGTCAACGTCAAGTTCCAAGGTAAGGGCACTTTTGACGTATAAATGTTGTTGTTGTTGATGAGGACGATGATGAAACACGAAAATTTGTAAACAAGAGGGAGAGAGAGTGAGAGAGAGAGAGAAGCACTTATATCAACAAAAAAACAATAAACAAATGCGATTTTGCTAGCTAAAATAATATATACTTAGTAGGGAGAGAGAGAGAGAGAAAGAAAAGATGATGATGATGATGATGATGATGATGATGATGAGCGTTGTAATCTGTGTTGAAATATATCGGATTCTTTTTAAAAATAATATTTGCTTTTCTTCTCTCCTCTGTTTTCTCCTCTTTTTGTGTCCCTTTTCTTTTCTTGTTGAGGAAAAAAAGATCTCCTCTTGGGCCAAAAGAGAAGAGAATCTCTGGAATTTTCACCTTTTTTTTCCCTTTCTGAGAGACGAGAGTGACGTCAATTTCACCCTTTTTCTTTGAACGCGCGCAGAAGAACTTCCTCATAGTAATCACACATAACACACAACAGCGTAAGTAAAACTGATACATCAAAATGGCTTCTTCTGTTTTGTCCATGTCCTTATCGGCGTCTCTCGCCGGCAAGAGCAAAGTCTTTTCCTCCAAGACAAACAAATCTATCTCTTCCAATAGAAAGGTCTCCAAGATCACCACGACGGTGCGCGCGACTGGCACCATGGTGGACGATAAGACCGGGATCAAGAAGATGAGAGACGGCATCAAAGAAGCCGCGGATGAGAACTTGTTGACGCCGAGATTTTACACCACAGGTACGCGTTTGTATTATTATTATTTGATCTCTCGTATTCTTCTTTGTCTTCTTCTTCTTCTTCGTTCGGACGAGGACGAGAGACGGCTTCGTATCCAAGATATCTTCGTCTCGTTTGGGTGGAAAAATGGGATAAGTTTTTTTTTCTCTCTCTTTCGTGAGATCGCGCGGAAGTGATCACAAAACGCGACGACCTTTTGAAGGTAAACTAACAGCATTTCTCTTCTCTGATGTGGTCCTCTTTTTCTGCAACAAAACAGATTTCGACGAGATGGAACAACTCTTTTCGACGGAAATCAACCCGAATCTGGACGAGTCCGAGATCTTCTCCATCTTGAACGAGTTCAGAGACGATTTCAACCAAAAGCACTTTGTCCGCAACGACGAGTTCAAGGCAGCCGCGGACGGGATCCAAGGCGAACAAAGAAGAATCTTCATCGAATTTCTCGAGCGATCGTGCACGGCTGAATTCTCCGGCTTTCTTTTGTACAAGGAACTCGGGAGACGCTTGAAGAAAACGGCGCCAACCGTCGCGGAAATTTTTACGCTCATGTCCAGAGATGAAGCCAGACACGCCGGTTTCTTGAACAAAGCGATGAGCGACTTTAACTTGGCCTTGGACTTGGGTTTTTTGACGAAGAACAGACAATACACTTTTTTCAAGCCGAAGTTTATCATGTACGCGACGTACTTGTCCGAAAAGATCGGCTACTGGAGATACATCTCCATCTACAGACACTTGCAAGCGAACCCGGACGACCAGTTGTACCCGATCTTCAAGTACTTTGAAAACTGGTGCCAAGACGAAAACAGACACGGTGACTTCTTTTCCGCCATCTTGAAGGCGAGACCGGAATTCTTGAACGACACGGAAGCCAAGTTGTGGAGTCGATTCTTTTGCTTGTCCGTGTACGTCACCATGTACTTGAACGATCACTCTCGATCTGAATTCTACGAATCTTTGGGCATGGACACCACCAAGTTCAACATGCACGTCATCCACCAAACGAACAAAACGACCGCGACTATCTTTCCGCAAGTCATTGACACGTACAACCCGGCTTTCAAGGCTGGCTTGGACGGCATGTTGGCGGCGAACCAAAAGATGGCTGCCATCTCCAAGTCGGACGACTCTGACATCGCGAAGGCTTTGGCCAAGGCGCCGTTGTTGGCTACTTTTGCCGCCGAGTTGGTGAAGCTCATGATCATGAAGCCGGTTGACTCTGGATCTGTTGACACGAACTTGGAAGATCACCACATGGACGTCAACGATCCGGCGTTTATGTACTAAATATAGTATTTAAAAAGAGAACAACAGAAACAAACATCAAAATCATCAACACACAACAGTGAAAACGCGCGAAAAGAGTGAGGAAGGAAATTGAACGAAAAGATTCGAGAGAACACGAAGAAAGGAAGAGAGAGAGAGAAAGAGAGAGATGAAATGAGAGAGAGAGAGAGATGAAAAAAGGGAGGAGGAAGTGAGGGTGGAAAAATCGTTCGAAGAAGAAGGAGTGAGTCGCGGCGAGAAAGAAAGAAAGCTGCAGCAAAACAAACAACCATAGCAAAAAAGAAATCAACCGTCGCAACAACACCCATCGTTCGAACGTTCGATCGTGTGCACGTGTGTGTAGGTTTCGAATTTTTAATATCTAACAATACGTATATTCGAGTTTTAATCCTTTTTCTCTTGAGCAGTTTGTTCTTCTTGTTTTTCCATCATCCATTTTGTGTTTTGAGGAGGAAACGACACAAATAAACAACACCCACACCGCTTTTCACTGCGACCCTTCTTAAAACTCACGCGCGAAACCAACATGCACTTTTAAAATATATACGAATACCACCACCAACAATGTTTTCTCGCTCTCAGAGCAAGAAACAGTCCACCGAAAACGATTTGATCGCCGCCAACCGACTTCTTGTGCAACTCAAAAGGGAGTTGAACTTGAACATCGACCAGCTGGAAGTGACGCAAGAAAACTCTAAACTGGCGCACAAGAGAGCGGACTCGTTGCAAGAAGTCGCGGACAAACACGCGAAAGATTTACTGGACAGTCGAACGAAATGCGAGGAGCAAACGAAAACGATCGAGCAATTAGCGAACGCGGTGTTGAAGAGAGAGAAAGAGTTGAGCGAGAACAAAAGAGTGTTGATTTTGCAAGGAGAGGAGTTGAAAGCGGTGGAGAAGCACGCGAAAGAGATTGAAGAACGTTTGAACGAGAAGGAGAAAGAGATGAAGATTAAGGAAGAGAAGATGCGAGAAGATTTACAGGAGACGTTTAAAAGAGAACGCGAAGAGATGGAAAAAAAGACGGAAGAGGAGATGAAATGCGAACGCGAGAAACACGTGAGTCAAGTCGAGATGTTGCAAAAAGCGTGGAGTCCCCAGAAAGAAGAAGACGAGAGGAAGAAAAGGGAGCGAGAGGAATTAGAGACGAAAAGAGAAGCTGAATTAGTGGAAATGAGGAAGGAAATCGAGCGGTTGAACGGGGAATTGAAGAAGAAATTAGAGGAAAAATCGGTGATACAATCTCCTCCTCCTCCTCCTCCTCCTCCTCAAAACGACTCTTCAAAAGAGGAAGTCGAAAAGTTGCGCAGAACGTGCAAAGAACAAAGCGAATCGATTCAGCGATTAGAGCGAGAAGTCGAGTCTTTAGACGACGTCATCAACGAGCAAATAGCTATGCTCGAGGAGAACGTACGACTCGACGAAAAGGCTGGAAACGAAAACGATACGAACGATGCGAAAGAAAAAGAAGAAGAAAATTCTAAAGGTGAACGAGAACAGCAACAACGCGCGCGAGAGGAGGCTGTTCACGATGAAACACGCGCGGTTCTCGAAACAGCCGTTGCGGAGAAAAATAAACTTCTCGGCCTGAGAGATAAAGAGATATTCACTCTGAAGAGATCGATTGAAAACTTGAAGAGATCCGCCGAAGTGAAGCAGCGTAACTTTGAAGACAAACTGAGCGAAGAAATATCGAAACACGAGCTCGAATTGATGACGTTGCAGGCACGACTAGAAGCCTCGAGCGCGAGCGCGAAGCAGTATGCGGAAGCTGAAGCCGAAGCTAAACGTCGCGTGGAAGTTTTAGAGCGACAAAACTCTAAACGCATCATAGAGGAAGCGACTTTACGAGAGACGAGCGTGAAGAACGCGTCTCAACAAAAAGCGCGGCAAGAGCACGACGTGCTTTCGAAACGAGACGTATCTTTGGCAGCAGTACCAACACCACCAACAGTACCGGCCGTTACGAAGAAAAGAGACGAAAAACAAAGACAAAACGACAACGATGACGACGACGAAGAAGAAGAAGACGAATCAATCGACGAAAAAACCGAAATCGCCAACTCTTCGCAGTCCTCCTCGCCGCCCTTTAGAGACGCGAAAAAGGACGTAGCAAACTTGCGCAAAAAAGTCGCCGAGGCGAGGAAGAACGCTAAATCAGCCGCCAACTCCCCATCCTCGCCGAACACGAGCGGAATAGGAAAGTCATCTCCAAACGCGCAGAAGAAATCTGAAATCAGCGCGCTCGGTGAGCGAAGCATCGTCAAACGCGCCATAGAGGCGCAAAAAAGGGTCGAGGAAGCCGCCAAAGGTTTAAACAGAATAAACGAGAGTCAAAAGAGACTTTTTCATCATTAATTCGTTTGAACGCGATAGAAGAATAGTAAAGTTGTATGATGTAGCATGTATTATAGCAGAAAGAAAAGTAAAACGACTCAATGCTGATGCTCGAAAAGAAGAAAAAATCTTTTGTACTCGTAAAAATCAACATTATCCTCTCTGCTCTTCTTAATACAACAACAAAGTATCATCATCATCCACGCGCAGCAGCAGCGAAGGCAGAGGAGTAGTGGTCAAGGATTCAACGTAACACGTTATAACACACGGGCGCACGCACACACACACACACAGAGAGAGAGAGACAGAGAGAGAGAAAGAAGAAGATGACTGTCGAACAGCAGCAAGATATGGATAATAATAATATCATCGCCGATGATGGTGAAAGAAAACCGACGATAAAGTTCAATCCGTTGCCGAAACACGCACAAAATAACAAGAAACACAAGCGAGTAAAACCCCCGAAAATGGACGACGAACAGAAAAAGCTCGCGCAGGCGAGGATAGACAAGCAAATGAACGAAGGGTTCGAGAAGATTTTTTTCCAAAAGATGTTGGAAATTTGCAAAGAAGGAGGACCGAAGCGAGTCGTGCCGACGGGTGAAGAAGGGAAGACGAAAGCGCGAGCGAGTTTGGAGGAGGTGAAGGAGTTCGCGGTGAATTACGTGAAACACGCGCCGCCGTTACCGCCGAAAGCGGAGTTACCGGCTGGGAAAGCCATGCGACACGCGTTGATGTATTATTACGGATTTGACTTTGTGGAAGGGACGATGGTTCCGCCGATTAAATACGGAGAGTGTAACTGGGACGAAGGTATTCCGCACGAAAGCGCGCACAGAGTGTTCATCGACGCCTTTCGCATGCGCGTGGAAGACGAGTTGGTGTTTGCAAACAACGTGCACGGGAACGCGAAAGATGTCAAGTTAGGGACCATTAAGTTTGGGCCGCAAGCGAGAAACGATTTCGCTACGTTTTTGAGGAAAGCTCGAAAAGGCGTAAACGGGCAACCGACCATGTTGCCGTCGTGGTGGAAGAAAGAGGACGATAAGATTTGTGAAGAGGCGGAAATTTTGCACGAACGATTTCAAAAAGCAGACGCGAAAGCGTTGTACGGTGAAGAGTTCCAAAATCTTCGAGTGCTCGGAGAGTTGGTGTTGGGGACGCCGATCGGCGCCGGCATTCCGTACGAAGCCGATTTCGATATTTTCAAAGACAAACAAGGGGTGTACTGGCACGATGTGGACCCTTCGGTGGACACGGTTCCGAAACCTCCCTCGAAAGGAAAACAAGTGGACAAGAAGGAGTTATCCAAGGAGAGGATTAAGGAGGAGTTAGACTACGTCGTCAAAGGACGCAAATAAAAGAGCGAGAAGTTCAAAACAGCTGCGCATTCATCAATCAATTTAAAATGGATGATCTTATTCTTCTATCATTTTTACGCTACTTTACTTACACCAATCAACGCGTCGCACTCTCGACAAAAGTGATACGAGTCCGGGATCGGACACGCTAACAAGGAAATCCCAAACGTCACGATCGCCGCCAAAACGTTCGCCGTTCCCGATTTTTGCTCCACGTCTGTGAGAACTTCCTTTTGACACCTGTAACACTGCAACATCATCGGCGCGTGATTTCCAGGCCCGAGAAATATCGGGCCTGGGTTATCCTCGGGAACGCCGATCGCCGGTGGTACGTACCGTGGTCGCGGGTCCACGACCTGGACGATTTGTACCTGTTCTCGAGGATGTTGTTTGACTTGTTGTTCTCGATGAAAATGTTGTTTCGCGGTGACTCCTCCTTTTGTTTTCTTTTTCTCTTCTCGTTCTTCTCTTCCCTCGTCGTCTGGTTGTCGCTGCTTTACGCCGTCGTCGTCCGGGTAGTAACTCATTCTGTTCTTCTTCTTCTTCTTTCTTTCTTTCTGCTGATCGTCGTCGTCGTATTGTGATGTGTGGTGTGTATCTAAACGCTGTGCAAAAAAAAAAGCGTGCCTTGAAGCAGTTTTGTTTTGACGAACAAGTTCGTTGAAAGTCACTGAAAATTTTAAAGTCAATAATATACTAGTACATACAATCTAAGCGGACTATTCGTTCTCATCATCGTTACCTTCATCATCGGTGGTTTGTGACTTTTTCTCTCGTTCTTCTTCTTTTCCCAAGCCAAACCAGCTGTCTAACGTACCTGCGACGTATTCTACCACGTTCCCGCCTTCTCCTTCATCCACGGAAGAAGACTCGACGAGCAACGAACTGTTTATGCGACCGCTCAACAAGTCGCTCGTTCGCACGACGAGCGCTCTGACTTGCGTGGCAGCGGCTTCTCTCTCGGAAACGCGAAGTAACTCGGTGTCTAACAATATTTTCTTTTGCGCTTCGAGTTGCTGACGTAAATCGAGGACGCGAGCGGTGAGCTCTTGAATATGGTCGCTTTGAATGACGTCGCCTTCGTTGATATTCAAGTTGATAACGGTTGAAGTCTCCGGAGTCTTTTCTACGACTACAGGAGGTGCTTCTCTCGCTTCGAGAAGCGCTCGTGCAGATTTCGCGGCTTCCTCTCGAGCTTTTGATAACGACTCTGTCGTTTCTGTCAAGAGAACTTTCGATTGCGCAACCTCCTCTCGGGCTCGCGCCAACGCTTCTTCGGTTTCATTCAACGTTCGTTTCAACAGTTCAATTTCAATATTCAGTTGCGCAATCATAAATGCGTTTTCGTTTTCGGATGCGCTAGTTGTCTTCACAGCGGACGAGAGATCTAACAACGCTTTTTCAGAGGATGCCTTGGCTTCGTCGCGTTCGGTTTGTGTCGTTAAGAGTTCCTCGCGAGTTCTTCTCAACTCTTTCTGGCGCAAGTCGCTCTCTTCTCGTTTGTCTCTCAAAGATACCTCTAAAGACTTGACGGACGCTTCCAAAGCGGTTATTTTCTGCCGCAACGCGTCCTTTTCGAGGGTGGTTTCTTTTTGCATAGATTGAATCTCTCGTTCGTGTTCTTCTTTCATTTCTTTATCTTTATTGTCATCGTCGGCGTTATTTTCTACCGACGACGTTTGCGTTTCCGCCTCTGCGGTTATTGCTTTCTGTTGCTTTGCTGCTATCATCTCTTCCATCACCAACTTACACTTTTGCAACTCTAATTCATTCGCTTTTAACTCGTCCGAAACTTTCGTCATCACGTCGTCGTGTTCCTGCGCCAACTTCAACTGCTCCGTGTATTTCTCCGTGACTTTTTCCAACTCACTCTCCTTCGCCTCGTTTGCGTTTCGTATGGATTCGCACGCGTTTTCCAACTCTTCAATTTTCATCCTCGACGCTTTGATCTCTTCCTCGTGTTCCGTTTTCAACGTTTTAATCTTCATCTCCAAATCTTTTTGTTGCAACTCAGCCTCGTTCGCTCGCGTCTCTGAGACTAAAATCGCTGATTCGATGTCCGATTTAAACTTCTCCGTCTCCGTCTCTCGCTCCTCTTGCAAATCGGACAACTGTTGGTTCACCTCTTGCAACTGTTGCTCCGAACTTCTCAAGATGTTCTGCAACTTTTCCTCTTTCTCGTTCGCAGTCGTTTCATTTTCATATTTCGCCTTTTCGAAATCTTCCTTAAGCTTCTTGCACTCTTTCAACGCTTTCTCGTGCGCCGTTTGCAGCTCGAACAGTTTTCCTTTCAACTTTTCCGTCGAGTGTATTCTTCGTTCGCGTTCTAATTTCAACTCTCTCAGAGCCATCTCCTCGGCCGTTCGGTCTATTTCTTTCCGTTCTTTCGAGTCGAGTTCGAGCAATTGCGCTCGCAACAAGAGCATCTCCGTCTTCATCTTTTGCATGTCCTCCGGCGAAGGTGCCGGCGATAATAACTGTATTCTTTGGTTGTTGTTTTTGTTGTTGGAAATATCTCGAAACGTCGTCGCAGCTCCAGCTGTCGCGGCTAACTTTTCGTTCTCTCTCCTCAATTTCATCACGTCCTCTCGTACGCTCTTTGCTTTATCTTGTAACTCTCCTCTTCGCGTGGATTGGAGCCAGTGTAAACTCTCTTGGAAACGAGGCGACTGGAAATCAATCGATGATGATGATGATGAGAACACATTATTAGTAGTATTCTCATTCGAAGAAGAAGGCGTCGCTGGTGTCTTTCTCCCTCCCATTATTTCCTCTGTTACTACTACTAACTTACGATGTTGTTGTTGTTGTTGTTGGATAAATAGTGCGTGTGCGCGTGTGTGTGCGTGTTTGTGTTCGTGTGTGCGCTTTTTAATGAAGGGAGAAAAAATGAGGCGAAAGTGTTGTGATTCTCTTTCTCTTTGTTGTTGGTTCCCCCTCTTTGTGCTTTTTGGAAGAAGATGAAATTTTTTTTTTGCTTCAGATTTTAAAAGTGCACGCAGGAAGAAAATATCTCCCGCTCTTTCTGCGCCTTTCGTTTGAAATAATACGAAAGGTTTGACTTTCTTCAGAAAATTCACGCGCGCAACACACACACACGCACACTTTAAACACGAGACAGTCAGATCTCTTCTTCTTCTGTTTCTGCGAAGGAGAATAGGTGCGCACTCTCTCTCTCTCTCTCTTTTCTTTTTCTTCAACAGTTCTTCTCGATCTGTTCTTTCACGAGGCGACGACACATAGAGAATCATATATATATTTGAATCGCGAAGTGAAACTTTTCTATAACGGTTTCGACTTGATGTCGTCGTCGTCGCCTCAATTTTTGTGAAACGACGACGTCGCGCGCGCGCGCGTCTCTTCTCGTTTCTTTACTTTTCTTGTGTTTCTGTTTCGAAAAAGAACGTTGTTCTTTAGTATCGCGCGATCTGATCTGATCATCGATCCGATCATCGATTGATCGTCGTCTTTAGAGTCTCTTCATCGTCGTCGTCGTCAAAAATTGAGAGAGGGCGGTCGTCGGTGTGTGTGTTTGAAATTTGAACCAAAAGACTGATTTTTAGTCGTCGTGGAAGTTCCGAAAAAAGACACGAAAGCAAAGAAAAAACGACGAACCGTCGGGTTTTTATTTTAAAATACTTTGACTTTTAAGAAGACGAAACTTTTAAGACGGTTCGAGTATTCACACATCAATACTCATCATCGTCGTCGTCACCAGAAAACGACGAGAGAAGAAAAAACGTGACTGACCAAATCCTTTATCTTCTTCGTTTACGATGGTTTTACTCGTCAGACGGACAGACATCAAACAGACAAAAACAGACTCTTGTGTAAAAAGTAATTAATAAAGTTGTTTCTGAAAGAAGAAGAAGAAGAAAAACAACCAAAAAAAAATGATGTTGACTCAGAAAAAAATTTTGCCTTCCTCGTTGTCCTCAAAGGTGTCAAATAATAAAAGCGGAGGACGAGGGGTCGGTCGCGTCGTCGTGAAAAGGAGAACGATAACAAAACGTAATAATGATAATAATAATAATACAATTTCCGCGGTGTTTGAACGATTCACGGAACGCGCGATCAAATCAGTCATGCTGGCGCAGTTGGAGGCGAAGGAAAACCCGAGTTTGACTGAAGTGACGCCGGCGTGTTTGGTCATCGGCTTGATGGTGGAAGCGAAGGACGACGGGGAACACGGGTTTTTGAATACGGGCGTTTCCGTCGGCAGAGCGCGCGAGGTTTTGAAAGACATCGCTGCTGCTTCTGCGTCCGCGTCTGCCTCTCTCGACGACGACGATTCAGACGACGACGACGCGAAGAAGGAGAAGCCGTCGCCTAAACCGGCGGCGAGAAGTCGTCCAATCGCGCCCGGCAAAAAATCTTCCTCCGGATCGAACGACGTTCCGTTCTCCAAAGGGTCGAAGGTTTTGTTTCAACAAGCTTTAGAGTTATCGGAGACGATGAATATTGGATACATCGCTCCCGAACATTTGTGCATCGTCGCGTGTAATACGTTCGACGACGACGAGATTGTCGCCTTCTTTGAAAAGCTCGGCATCGATCGCACCGTTTTAAGAAACGCCGCGAATGCAAAATTAGAAGCCGACGGCGAATTAACAGGCTCGACGTCTTCGTCTATGTCTGGCGATAATAATAGCAATAATAATAACAACAACAAGACTGGTTTACAAGCGAAGCGACCGTATCAGTCAAACACGCAGCAAGGGAAGTTGGTGCAAGACGATCCCGCGCAACACGCAGGTGCGGGGGCAAAAGAGTCCGCCTTGGCAAAGTTCGCGTTCGATTTGACTGAAAAAGCGCGCTCCGGAAAAGTTGATCCAGTCATCGGCAGAGAGGAAGAAGTCACGCGCTGCATACAAATCTTGGCGAGAAAATCAAAGAACAACCCGATTTTGTTAGGTGAGCCGGGAGTCGGTAAAACTGCCATCGCCGAAGGTTTAGCGCAACGCATCGTCGCTTGCGACGTTCCGTCACATTTACTCGGAAAACGAGTGTGTTCATTAGATATTGGTTTAATCATGGCTGGTGCGAAAGAGCGTGGCGAGTTAGAATCAAGAGTGAAAGAGATTTTGCAAGAGGTCGCGGACGACAAAGATATCATCTTAGTCGTCGATGAAATTCATACCATGGTCGGCGCGGGCGCCGTGAACGGTGGCGGCATGGACATTTCAAATCTCATGAAGCCAGCGCTCGCGAGAGGCGAGTTGAGTTGCATCGGATGCACGACGCTCGACGAACATCGAAAGTATTTCGAAAAAGATCCCGCTTTAAACAGACGCTTTCAACCAATCATCGTGGAAGAACCTACCGAGGAAGAAGCCGTGGAGATTTTGTTCGGTATACGCCATAAATTCGAATACCACCACAACTGTAAGTTCACGGACGAGGCTATCCGCGAGTCGGTTCGAATCTCCTCGCGTTACATTTCCGATCGGTTTTTACCAGATAAAGCGATCGATTTGATGGATGAAGCGGGGAGTCGCGCAAAGATGCTCAGTTACGAAAAGAGGCAAAAAGACGTCGCCGAAGCCAAGCGATTGGAAAAGGAAAGCGGGGAAGAAGAAGTCATCACCGCACCAAACGCGGAACTCATCAGTTTATGGCAAGAACACAAAAGCATCACACTCGCAAAGAACCAAGCCGCCGAGGCTGGTTTGTTCGAGGAAGCTGCGACTTTGCGAAAACGCGAGCTTGAAGTCACCGAACGCTTAGAGGCGATGGACGTGAACGCCAAAGGCTTATCGCTCACAAAAAGTAACGAAAACCTGATCGTCACGGAGAATGAAATCGCCGAGGTTGCCACGGCGTGGACTCGCATCCCGGTGACAAAAATGACGTCGGATGAGTCTGTCATCTTGCAAGATATCGACAAGAAGCTCACAAAGTCTGTGATTGGACAAGACGTCGCCGTGCAAGCGGTCGCGCGATCTCTTCGAAGAGCGAGGTGCGGATTAGCGAATGAAAACCGTCCAATCGCGTCGATGATGTTTGCTGGCCCGACTGGTGTGGGTAAAACCGAGTTGACGAAAGCATTGGCGAGAGAATATTTCGGCGACGAAGAGTCTATGATTCGTTTGGATATGTCCGAATACATGGAGAGGCATACGGTGTCAAAGTTGATTGGCGCGCCGCCTGGCTACGTCGGTTTCGACGGCGGTGGCCAACTGACAGAAGCCGTGCGCAAGAAGCCGTTTTCGGTCGTCTTATTCGATGAAATCGAAAAAGCGCACCCAGACGTCTTCAACGTCATGCTTCAAATGCTCGAAGACGGTCGATTGACAGATTCAAAAGGTCGAGTCACGTCGTTTCGAAATACAATCATCATCATCACTTCAAACGTCGGGAGTCAAGTGATTTCGAAGAACGGTGGCGGTGGCTTAGGCTTCGATCTCTCCGCGTTCGAGGAGAATCCAGGAGAGGCTGCGTATAATACCATGCGCGACAAAGTGCTCGACGAGATGAAAAATCACTTCCGTCCGGAGTTCTTGAACCGTTTGGACGAGATTGTCGTCTATCGCCAGTTGGATCAAGAGGACGTCTCGAAAATCTCCGCGTTGATGTTGAACGAAACCGGAAGTCGATTGCACGAGAGAAATATCGGCTTGGCGTTGACAGAAAGCGTCATGGCGCATTTACAAAAGGAAGGTTTCGATCAAGCTTGGGGCGCGAGACCAATGCGCCGAGCGGTGCAACAAATCATCGACGATAACGTCGCGGAAGCCGTTTTGAGTGGCGAGATTGGCGAAGGCGAAACCGCTTTGGTCGATTTCAACGCCGAGGAAGCGAAAGTTTTCGTCTCTAAGTTCTCCTCGGTAAACGATGATCCTCGATGCGTGTATAAATACGAAGCCCCAGTCGTAGAAAAGAAACCGGTGGATGTTATTTCTAACCGGCCGACGAATAAGACGCCGAAACTTGATACTACCAACGACGTCGAGTTCGTATAAAATATAATATTATTATTAGGAAGGAGGAGGAAAAGAAAAGTGTCTTCACTTAAATAAAAAGAGAGATAAAAAAAAAGAGAGAGAGAGATAAAGAAGGAGAAAGAGGGTAACTTGTCACTACCACCACCATCCTACCTTCTCTTTCGCGTTTGTTGTAAATACATAAAGTTTGTTGTAAAAAGAGTCATTCTTATATTATATTATTATTATCACGGACCTCCTGTACTTCCTGCTGTCTGATACTTGCCATGCTGTGTGTGCTCTCTGTCTACTCGTATTTTTGAAAAAAAACTCGCCGTGTGCCATACACTCGTTTTATTATTTCACTGCTGCATAATCGTTTCTTTTCTCTTTCTGTAAATCTTTTCCTGCGACGACAGAAATAGACGCACAAAAACGCGCGACTGAGGCGAAGAAAAAGAGAGAAACAGCCAGTTGAACCCCCAGAGGGAAAGAGAGAGAAAGAAGGAGAAGAGATTCAGCGCGACGACGAGAGGAGCGGAGCGCGTTGAGAGGAAGAAGAATTCTTTCTTATCATCATCATCGTCGCAAAAAAACAAATTTAGAAGTAAAGAAAGATGTCGTCGAGCAAACCGGTGCACCCTTCGGATTTGAGAAACATCTTGAAGGAAAAACACGCGCAGATGGAAACGATGAAAGAACAACTGAAAGATCCAAACAAAAAGAAAGGCGGTGGTGGTGATAATGCTCCAAGTGGTGTCGGTGGTGGACTCAAATCGCCTCCGACGTGGAAAGTTGTTTTAGTCGTCGTGATCGTCTCCTTGTTAGCGTTAGCGTCGAACCAGTTTCGCTCGGCTGAGAAAGGCAGTCGAGGGAACAGATCGGACGCGGAACACATAAACCCGAACAGAGCGACGAGGAAGTGGGGTTCAGCGTTGAATTTCGAACGAGTTGACGGGAAGAAGTGGAGCACGGAGAGGATTTTAAAACACTTCCACTTGAAAAATCCATCCGAGTTGGTGTTTAGCAAACCGAGCGGGACGTTCGATGAGTTTATAGAAGCCATCGAAGACCCATCGTCGCACGTGGTGACTTTAGACGTCTCTAGAAGCGTGACGTATGATTCAAAAACCGGAAAGCAATACGAAGTGCCGGTGATTTCGAAGTCATCGTACCTTCCGGTATCGAAAGCGAAAGGAGGGATGACGTTTGACGAGGCCGTCAACGCGTTTATTCGCATGGCGACGCAGAAAGGATTACACATTCGGTTCCACGATCCGAGAATATTCAAAGCGGCTTTGAAAATGTTAGACGTCGAGGTAGATTACGGTAGATTACCGGGACCGCTTTTGATTGAAGCGGAGGTTTTGCCCGGTCCAGAAGCCGTGTTGCCGGAGATGTCCTGTCAAATGTTGTATCCCGAGACGTATCCGGGAGGACAGCCGCCGAAAAATTTAAAAGCGGTACAGGTGTCATCTCTGACAGATGGGACCATCGTCGTCCCGTTCGATCCGGTATCGTTCGTCGGGGCAGTATTCGACCACGTCCCTGGTGCGATATTAATGCTCGGCGTGGCAACCATGCATCCGTGCGACGACGAGGCGATCATACCGAGACCGGGACCGTCCCAAGGCGAACAACTCGGATCGTTTTTAGGCGAAGATGGAATCGAACTCACCGCGGAGGAAAACGCGGAAATCGATCAAGACGAACTCATGCGAGTGATTAAACACACCGCAAATGCCATGGTTGGCGACGACGGGAGAGGACGAATAGGAAAATCAGCTTTAGATGAAGTTTCGTGGAAGACGAACAAAAAGGAGAATCGAAAACTTTTGCAGTTGGACGCGTTGAACCAACTTTCCGTGGAGGAAACCGAATTAGTCGCCTTGAAAGACCTGTCCTACCCGAGCCGCGTGGTGCAGTTTTCGGATTTTCCGACTGGATACGGCGAATACGACGTCCACGCCGCGGCAAAACAGTTACAAATGACGAAAGGTTTGAGTTGGGACACTGGGAGCGACGCGATGGCGTTGTTGAACAACGGCACGTTCACCGGCGACGTGTGGTTTCCGGTTTCCGCGTGTTATTTAGGTAAAGGTGGAACACACCCGGGGTATTTGAGTGAACTCGCGGCAACAAAATTAGGCTACACAATTTTCATTCGCGGCCCAATCATGTGGTCCGACGCCGAGGTCAGAAACACGCTGCGGAAAGAACTCGACTCTGGGAAAACCGCCTTTGCGGGAGACTTTACCAACTTACCGTACGGGGATTACATCGAAAGGATGGAAGTGTTTTACAATCTCGAACCTCCGGCGCCACCGGCGAGGAACCCGGAGAAGAAGAAAGGCAAGAAAGGATGATGATGACTGTATACATTTCTGTTGTGTAATATAAAAGTAAAACTAAAATAACGACACACACACTCTCTCTGTCTCACTCACTCGCTCATTTCTTCCCATAAATTTTCCATCCTTTTTCCCTCTTCACCTTCATAAATTAGCCCACACACATTTAACGGAGTATAAAATATGGTTCTTAAGACTGAAAACTGCTCGTGGTCGGGCCTCCGCGTCTACCCGGGTCACGGTACGTATTCGTAAACGTATATTGATTATTTCCTAGTTTGGACGCTTCGTTCAATTCGCATACGGATAAACGCGCGCGCTTTTGATGGATGTTTCCAGGGGCTTTTCCCGCTAAATTTTCAAGGGAGTTGGACGACTTTGGCGAGGGAAATGGGGCCTAGAAAAGCACATCGCGGTGTAATGGTGGCGCCTTTGCGACGCGATATCGACATCGAATCCGTTGGATTCAGCTCGAGAGAGTATTTGCGCGTGTCTTTTAAGCGCAAACAAATGCGTTCAAGGGTGGTGGTCGATGGCGTTTGCTAGTTTCCGCGCGCGCGCGATTCTTTTTTGCTCGTTCTTTTCCTCCGCCCTCAATAAGGGCTCTGTTGTGAAAGCAAAAAACGGAGAGAGAACAAACAATCTAATCTCGTCGTCGTCGTCGTTTAGAAAACGACTCACTCTCGCTGTTTACTGACTTCGTTTCCTCCTTCTTTTCCTTCTCGCATCATCAACAAAACAAGGCATGAGAACGTACCTCAGAGACTCCAGAACGTTTTTGTTCCTCAACGCGAAGATCAAGTCTTTGTTCGGGCAAAGAAAAAAGCCGGCAAGAATCGCGTGGACGACGGCGTATAGAAAAGAGCACAAAAAAGACCAATCGACGGTTGTGAAGCAAAAGAAGAGAAAGATCAACAAGAACGCGAGTAAGCGATCGTACGTCAGCGCGTCTTTGGAAGTTTTGACGAAGAAGCGCCAGGAAAAGCCGGACGTTCGCGCCGCGGCGAGAGCGCAAGCGTTGAGAGAAATCAAGGAGAGAAACGCCAAGAAGAAGGGCGGGAAGAAGTAATCGTCGTCTGATTAGGACACAAAAACCTCCTCTCGTCGTCTGAATCGTCGTCATTTTCGCTCGCTTCTGACGAGGTGTGTGTTGTGTGTTTCTTTACTCGTAGCGAATCACCTGCCTTTAGTTTAATAATATATAGTTTAATAATAAATGAATCCACTCCAAAAGCTTTTTTCACAGACAGACAGACAGAGGATCTCAATTTTGAAACCTTTCTTTTTCGCTTTTTTTCGTTTTTTTCGTGGTTAAAAAAAAACGGCGCTTCGCCTTCATTTTTTTAACCAATCAACGCGCGCGCGCGTTTTTTGTAGTTGTTGTTGTTGTTTAAATAGGGGGATAGATAGTAAGAACGACGCAGTAAACGAAGACTGTTATCAACAGAAGAGATTTCTATTCTTTGTCCTTCCTTCCTCTCGATCGAACATCGTCGAAACGCGGGAAAACAAATAATTACTTCTACGTTAGAAAAAGAAGAATATACCTTTTCGTTGGTCGTGGGGGCGTGTGCTTCAAAATTCGGTAGAAAAAATTAATAACACAGAACACGCTTTGCTGCTGCGATGGTTTTACATCACGCGCCGTTGCTGATGAAGCACTTCAGCGAAATGATTGCCTTCAGTCAGGAAGATATGATGATTTTAGGATTGAACATGCTCGTCTGCATCGTCGTCTTCTTCATAATGAAAAGCATCAGAGGGGCTCAAACGCACAGTTGGTATCTGACGTTCTACGCGAGTTTCGTGTCTTCTTTCGTCGGTTTGTATTTTGGATATCACTTACTACACGATGGATTCACATCGACGATATCGAACGAGACGGTGATTTCGAGGTACATCGCTTTATTCTTCATCGGGTATTGCGTCATGGATTTGGTCGTCGGAAGCGTGCATTATGTGGAAGAGATATCCTTCGAAGACGGGTGGATCCATCACCTGTTATACATCACCATTTGTTATTTCTTGCTCCACCACGAGATGACGGCGTTTTTCGCCGTGGCGCTGATTGAGGAAATACCGGTGGTTTTGTTATCTTTCTTTGAAGTCAGGAACAAACAACGTCCGTCTTTATTGTTTGGCGTGTTGTATTTCCTAACGCGAGTAGTCTTTCACACGGTATTAATTTACAAAGTTGGACAATTTTCGCACTTTGTTTTGTTCTCGGGAATGGTCTTGCTCACGTGGCACGTGAAAGTTTTCCAAAAGTGGGTGCGAGGGTATCTCATGCGCTCCGCGTCCAGGAAACGGATGAAATACAGACATAAAATGCTCATCATGTTGAGCATGCTCATCGCGCAAGTGTTGGTGCACTCGTACGCGATGTGGGATTTAGTCACGCAAAAGTACGAGGATCATCACCAGGATTCGATACCCGTCATCGCTTTACACGGCGCCATATTTCTCTACTTTATGACGTTATTCGGCGTTATGATTCACGACGTGTACTGTCAAAATTTCATCATGACGTCGATTGGGAAGAAGAAAATCATTTACAACATCAGCTGGGAAGACCCAGCTATCGATCATAAGGTCATGCACATGAACGAAGACGACGTCGTGTTGACGATTTCTTCCGCCGGGTGCAACGTTTTAGATTATTTGTGCGAAGGGCCAAAAAAGATTATCGCGGTGGACATGAACGCGGCGCAGTTACACACGTTAGAACTGAAGTTGGCGTGCATCAAAGCGTTAACCTGGGAGCAGTTTTTCGCCATTTGGGGTCGATCCGATTACAAAGTTTTCATCGCGGTGTACAAATCGAAGCTTCGTAAGTTGCTCCAAGCGGAAACCGCGGAGTTTTGGGATGCAAACACGCACTTGTTCCGCGATAACTTCATGTATGCCGGAACATCTGGTTTGATGGCGAAGATTTTGTGCGCACCGTTATGGTTAGCCGGCGTGCACAAACGTATCGTGAGCGGAGAAGATGTCGGCGGCGACCGCGGCGGATTCTTCTTCTGGTGCACGATGAAGATCTGCTCCTTCACCACGCTCTGGTCGTGGATTGCCCCGTTAGGTGGTGTTCCAATCGAACAACTCAACTTAGTCATGCGTAATCCGGAGGTATTTGTGGAGCGCTTAGAGGAAGTTTTAACCACGCGAATGTGGAAAAGAGGAAACTACTTTTATTACGGGTACATTGTCGGCGAGTTTTCGCCAACGTGCTGCCCCAGGTACTTAGAAAAGAAGAATTTCAAGTCTTTGAAGGAGCGCACGGACCGAGTGGAGTTATTTCACGGCACCTGGGCGGATGCCGCAGAAAAGGAAGGCCCGGGATCTATTACCATTGCATCCTTGCTTGATTCTATGGATTGGATGCCGCATCAGATGATTGCGGAGAACATTTCGAAAGTAGTCACCGGAATGGATAAAGAGAGAGGAAGGATTTATTGGAGATGTTTTGGTGATCGCGTGCACTCACCGGTGCTCGGACACCTTCGCGCCAACTTAGTCCCGGATTACGATCGCGTCGGGTGGTACTTGACCACGTTCATCGGTCCAACTCCGGAGAATTACGAGCCGAAAATGATTACTTTGAACGGCACGAACAGGAGCATTTCCAACACGATCTTTGACGATATGTTGGTCATGTATGCCATGGCTAGTCACGGTTTGAGCTCAAACAAAGACGTGAAGAAGTTTTATAAGTCTCAAGGCACTCGATACGACGGCTTTCGTGAAGCTTTGTTGCCACACAGAGACGTTTTCATGCAATACGTCGTTCCGTGGACAAAGATGCCAAAGACGTGGATTTCGGTCGGATGCGGCACGGCGAGGGATATCGAATTTGTCACCGAACATATTCGCGAATCGAAAACGAAAGTGTATTTGTGCGATTTATCGGATGCTTTGTTAGCCATGGCAAAATCTCGAGTGAAGGCGCTCGGTTTGACTAAACAAGTTGTTTTCATCGAAGGCGATATCAACGCCGCGGAGACGCAAAAGAAACTTCCAGCTGAAGTGGATTTGGTGACGTGCTCGTATTGCTTGACGATGATTCCTCCGTGGAGAGAGGCTTTGAAGACGATGAAAGATCTCGTCGCGCCGGGCGGGAACTTGTGTTTGATTGATTTCACCTTGCGCGAAGGCGTCGAGGATAGGTGGGATCAAAGATTGTACAAGTGGTGGTTTGCGCACGACGGCGTGTATTTCAATCGCGCGCACGTCGACTTTTTGGAACAACAAAGAGATTTAGAAACCGTGTGGTATTCTGAAAACGAAGGCAGAGTACCGTACACGCCGTTTATGCCTACGCATTACATGTATTGCGCGGAGAAGATTTCCATCGAGAAGAAGAAAACCAACAATCGTCGCGTAAATGGCCGGTCGCCTTCGCCGACGCCTCGAGCTTCGCGAGGTTCTGCGGCGTCTTCGGCTAAGAAGACTGCTACGAAAAAAAGTGGCAGCGGCGGTGGTAAGCGTCGATCGATGTCTCCTACGCCTCGTCGCAACACGCGAAGAACGCAATGATACTATTAAGACACATTACTAGATATTGAGAGAGATAATAATAATAAATATAAAAGGGGAGAGCGGAGAGAGAGAGAGAGAGAGAGAGAAAGAGAGAGAGAGAAAGAGGGAGAGAGATTATATTTAGCGGTATGAAGACGTGCATGTATTAGAAATAATCGTGTACCGGTATTGAATAACACACACATACGAGTATACATCACACGTAGCTGTTCTTAAAAAAATTCCGCAAAACCAAAATTGGAATAAAGCTCGCCTCTCCGGCTTTAACAGAATAGAGGTACACACGACACATCATCAACACCAACAAAACGCAAAATAAAGCAGAGAAAAGATGGGTTTGGATCCTCTCGAGCATCGCAACACGGTCGACCCGCTCGCGGAGCCAAACATGGAAATCGTAAACAACAGCGTGAACGAATCCTACCCCTCTTCGCCGAGGCATTCCGGCAGCCGAGAGAATTCCGCCGACCGCCCGAGAGGAGGGTCTCCAGACTCTTCTGGGTCTTTCGAATTCACCAACAAAGGCGGGGATTCCGACCGCGATTCTTCTCAAGGCGCGGATTCCTCCCAAGGCCAATCCAATCCAGGGTCGAAAAACTACAAAGAATACGTCGGGAGACATTTGACTTCGGAACTTTTATTCTCGGCGTCGATTGGGAATTTGAAAAGAATTAAACGGTGCTTAGAAAAAGCGGGGAAAAGCATCACGTCGGAACCGTACCAAGATTATGATTTGAGAGCACCTTTACACATCGCGTGCGCGGACGGATCGTTCGCGATCGTGGATTATTTAGTAAAGAATGGGGTGGCGATTAACGCCGTCGATCGATGGGGAGCGACGCCGTTGGAGTGCGCGGTGTTTGGGAACCACGGAGAAATTGTAAAGTACATAGAACAAAACGGGGGGAAGATTAAAGATAGATTGACGGGTACTTTAGTGAAGCTATCGGACAGTCACTTGTCTTCGGTCGCTGCGCCACAGTTGGCGAATTCGTCGAACATTTTCTTGCCGCAAGACGCCATGGCGTGGGAGATACCGGAGGAGGAAATCGTGGATAAGGAAAATATCGGGTCCGGGGCGTTTGGGATCGTCATGAAGTGTAAATGGAGAGGAACGCCGGTTGCGATTAAACAAATTCACAAGCATATGGCAGAGGACGAGATCGCGAGAGTTGAGTTCTCGTTGGAGTTGAAGGTCATGCGTCAGTTGCACCATCCAAACATCGTCCAATTTTTAGGCGTCATGATTTCGAGCGAAACGAGTCAAGTGTCCATCGTTTCCGAGTTCATGCAAGGAGGGAGTTTAGACCACTTATTTCGTTCCGGGAAGTTACTTTCTTTGTGCGAAGCGGCAAACATGGCGTTAGATTGTGCGAGAGGGATGGCGTACTTACACGGTCGCGTGCCGTTACCGGTGATTCATCGAGACTTGAAACCGGGAAATTTGATGTTGACGAGAACCGGACGTTTGAAAATAGGCGATTTCGGTTTGTCGAAAACTTTATCCGTGCGAAACAAGATTCCAAACTCGACGGTTTCGCAAGAACCGTTCGTTTTGACCGGCGAAACGGGCAGTTATCGATACATGGCGCCGGAGGTTTTCCGACACGAATTCTACGGCACCGCCGTGGATGTCTACGCCGCCTCCATGATTTTCTACCAACTCTTCTCCGGTCAACAACCGTTCTCGAACGTCAATCCCATCCACGCGGCGCGAGCAGTCGCTACCCAAGACACTCGTCCACCGTTGCATAACGGGTTAATGCCGAAAGAATTTATGACGTTGGTGAGAAACATGTGGAACCCGATCGATAAGAAAAGGCCGACGTTCTTCAACGTCATCTCTTACCTCGACCCGATCGTCGAGAAGTTGAGAGAGGAAGCCGATAATAAGAAGAATAACGCGGGGTGCGGGTGTGTCATATCTTAACCATGGATCGATCGATTGAAGAAGTAAAGAAGAAGTAAAGAAGAAGTAAAGAAGAATAGCGAGAAAGTAGAGAGAGAATGAAAAATATGAAAGAAGAAGAAGCAAAAATCGCAAAATTCCATCATCATCAATTTTATAAAAACCCGAACGAATCACAACACTGCACAAATTATAAAGTACTTTAAAGTAACGGATCTGCTTTTTTCTTCGCCGCGATAAGAAAGAAAATTATCTAAATACGAACGATATAATAATGGACGCATCAACGGACGAAGAAGAGTACGAGTACGACGCGGACGCCGTCGACACTTCCGACGATTACGAAATGTACGGGGAAGAAGATACCAGCATCGATGATCAAGAAGATATCTTAGGAGACGACTTGCTCTCCGAAGATGAGGACGAGGACGACGATTTTGAAGACGACGGCGAGGAGTTGGACGGCGATTTCGACGCCGCCGCAGAAGAGGCGGCGACGCAAGCGGCAGCCACGAAAGCGGCGTCTTTGAATTCAGCCGCCGCGGCATTTGTCCCCGGTGGTGGTGCTGGTGCAGATGCTGCACCGCCGCCGCCGAGACCACCGCCGCAATTTCCAGGCCAAGGGGGAGGGCAACAACCTCCCTCGCAACAACAACAACAACAACAGGGCTTTGGAAATACGAGCGGTTTGCCGCAGCGGAATACTACCACCGCCGCTGCGCCCACAGCGGGTGCGGCTGGTGAGGGGGAACCAATCACGCCACCACAAGCGCAAGGCCTTGGCGGTGGCTTGTTAGCGCGCACGGTAGCGCGCGTGGCGCCTCAAAAGGAACCGATTGTTCCAGACGAAAAGCCAGACCCGAAGGATGAACAAGCCACGAGAGCGTACGAGCTTCAACAGCTTCGAATTAAACTGTTACGCTTGACATCGAGATTAGACCAATCGCCGAGAAATACGATTGTCTCGCAAGTGATTTATCGTTTAGAGCTCGCGGAAACGTTAAAATCTGGTAAAGGTACATCGCCATCGGGAGCGCAAAAGTCTCAAACGAATACGTTCGAGCGCGCTGTGGCGCTCGCCGAGCACTTTGAAAAGATAAACCCGAACGAGGAATTGGATTTTGACTGCACGATTTTAATGATTGGTAAGCAATGTGTCGGTAAATCTTCCGTGATCAAATCGTTGTTAGGTCCGGACGCGCAAGACGAGAAGACTTTGGAGGCTTTGGATGAAGAGACTACGAAAGTGAGAGTGATTGAAACGACGGTGTGCGGGATGAAGTTGAGATTGATTGATACACCTGGTTTGCGAACCTCTTCGGCGGATATTCAGTATAACTCAAGGATTATGGGTCAAGCGAAGAAGTATTGCAACAAGCATAAACCGGACATTACGTTATATTTCGATCGATTAGACATTCCGTTGCGATCGGAAACCGCGGATATCATGATTTTGAAACAAGTCACCAACACGTTCGGTCCTGGGGTTTGGTTCAACGCCATCGTGGTCTTGACGCACGCCGCTGGGGCTCCGCCAGATGGACCAAACGGCCAGCCGATGTCGTACGAGCTGTATGTGGCGCAAAGATCGCACGTCGTTCAACAGACTGTTCGTCACGCTTCCGGGGACGCGCGTTTGATGAACCCGGTTGCGTTGGCAGAAAACCATTCAGGTTGCAGAACGAACCGAACTGGAGATAAAGTGTTACCGAACGGTCAAGCTTGGAAGCCACAGCTTTTGCTGCTCTGCTTTGCGAGCAAAATTCTCGCGCAAGCAAATACGCTATTAAAACTCGACGACGGAACGCAAATGCTGAAGAAACGTCAGCAACAACAACAGCAACAAGGTAAAGTTGCACCATTACCGTTTCTCTTGAGTTCCTTAATTACGACTCGTAAACCAATACGGTTGGAAATGGGCGACGATGATTTCGAAGACTTGGAAGAATCCATCATTTCTGGAGAGCCGTCTCCGTACGATGAGCCGAATGCGGGGAAAGATTTCTACATGCCGAAGCAGTTGTGCGTCCCGGCCCCGGACCCGCAGTTCCCTCCTTCGTTTGATTCGGATACTGGTTCGCACCGATATCGTTATCTTGATACGAACCCACAAACGCTAGTTCGACCTATGGTTGACGCGCACTCGTACGAGCACGAGACGGGCGTGACTGGGTTTTCAGTCGATCGACAAGTGATCATTAAAGATTTCATCGGTGGCAAAGCGTCGGCGCAAATCAATAAAGACAAAAACGACTCGTCGTTTGCTTTCGAAGGCGAATTGTCGGTTCCACACGGTAAGAAAGCAATCACCACCGCTGGTGTCGACGTGCAGAACGTAGGTCAGCAAAGAGTGTACACATCTCGGGCGGAAACTCGTTGGAAGTGGCACAGGGTGGACAAAATCATCGGTGGATTGTCCATGTCATTCGTTGGAGGCCTGTTAGCATTTGGCACGAAGATTGAAAACCGATGGAAGGCCCGAGATGGAATGAAGGTCGTCGTCAGTACCGGAGCTGTAAGTTCCAAGGGTCCACAAGGAAAAGATGTCGCTTACGGTGGTAACTGCGAAGCCATCATTCGTCACTCTCAAGACGAAGGCGACGCGAACTCGTCCACCATTGGAGCCTCATTCATGAATTGGAGAGGTGACATCGCCTTGGGTTGCAACGCTATGAGTTCAATCACATTAGGGAAAGATACGCAATTGACTGGCAGATTTAATCTCAACTCGCGAGGCGCTGGTGCGGTTACCGTGCGTGCGACGTCGAACGACAAGTTACAAATCGCAGGTGTGGGTTTGATTCCGTTATTGTGCGCAGTCTGGGGTAGAATCTTCGGCGATTAAGGTTAATGATGGTGGAGCACACTGCATTGTTTTGATCATATATATAGGTGTTATTACAATTGGTTTTTGTTTGTTTTTCAACTAAACTAATACAGATTATTCGTTATACTACATTTCTGTTGTGTCTCTTTCTTTTTTCTTCCCTCGTCGAGAACGTTAGCTGCGCCTTTCCAGTCGCCACTCCCTTCTCTCTCTCTCTCTCTCTCTTTCTAAGTGAATTCTACTACTTTACCTCCTCGACCTCCACTTTTTACGCCGCAACAAAGTCATCATCCCTGAACGACGACAACGAGCTGGCTTCCAGAACTCCTGTTGGTGAGTACACGTCCACAAATCTCCCAAACTCATCCGTCAGTTCTTTCACCTTTTCGTTGTCGTTACTTCCTTGTCTCATCGGCACTGCAACTGACCCAATCGTGTTATTTTTGTCATAATCATCGCCACTCGAAACACAATCTGGGTCATTCCTTGCAACATAAATGTTTAAGCAATGTTCGATTAACCATCCGTGTATCTCTGATAAATTACTCTCGCTCACGTTTGATGCCACTTCCATTTCTCGAGTAACCGCCGGGAACAATCCAAGTTTTGCACGAGCCGCACCGATACAAGCAGTAGCGAGCACGCTCGGTAAAACAGCACCACGAATAGCAGGGTCAGCCAGGACACCTTTGTACATTTCAAGAGACATAGAGCTCAGTTTATCGACGTAATCAATGGTCCATTCTTCTTCTTCGTCCGTTTCTTTTTCTATTCTTTCAAACTCGTGCGTAGCTCCGTCGCAAATTTTTAAAATACTCTCGATGAAGTGCGAAGTCGTCACGCAACCCAACTTCCAACCTAATTCGCTCAATAACGCACTTTCCATCCTCAAGACGGTATCTTGACAATATTGTGGCGCGAACATATTTCGCAAAGCTGTCGTACTCAAAACGACATCCTCAATTTCTTCGTATTTGACAGCTATGTGCAAACAGCACATCGCTATGAGCGAAAGCGTAGACTTAGGGATGTCCATGTTTGACAACACTCGATCGACGTACACCATGCACACATCTGCTGTAACTGCGTTGTAGTTTGCCATAGCGCAGCACTGCAAGATATAAGAGATGATAGGTTCTCGTTGACCTCGAAGGACGTGTTTCGCCGTCGCGGCCTTCAACACAAAGTGCTCCTTCGTTTGCTCCTTCCTCAGTTGATCTCGCAACATGTCTTCGTGAAGTTCTATATCGTGCAACGGAATCTTCCTCTCGTCCGTGTCGTGGAAAGAGAGCAATTGCGAGATCGTGCAGCCTCTGAAACTTTCTCCTGCTTTAGCGTCGTTGTCGTTGTTGTTGTCGTTTTTTCTTTTTGTCGTTGTTGCTTTTGTGTTTTTTTGTTCCTGAAGGGTCGCGAGCGAGCTTTTTAAATCTTCGACAGCGAGGAGCGAGTCGTCGTCGTCTTCATCATCATCATCTTCTTCGTCGTTGCAGTCCATGCGTTCACACTCTTCATCGTAATCGCACATGGATGAACTTCGAGAGATTTTCTCCATTCGAATCTGCGACTCGACGCGGGAGATGTGCGTTCGCGTGACCACTTCCTGCTCCTTTCGTTTTAGCGGGAAGAAGTCCTCGTTCGTCCTATTACTGTTGAACCACCATTTCTCGTCTTCCGCGCTTCTTTCTCCGCTCTCGTTCCTCTCATAAATAGCGTTTACCGCAAAATTTTCCATCGTTTCTGAATACAAAACTATCTCACGCACACATTAAAGTATACAGTAAGGATAGGTGAATGTCGCGAGACCGCGAACTTCGTTATGGCGTCCGCGGAAAATCTCTATTCAAATATCCAACTCTGAAAAGCTTGATATTTCGACGCGTCTGCTTTTTTTCGCTTTTTTTCAATTTTCAAATAGAAGTTTCACGGCTGTGTGCAACACACAGCCACTCGTTCGTTTTCAAAAATACGATCACACTACTTCGCGGGGACGAAGTGAAAATAAACTTTTAAACTATCCATCCTTTAGAAAAGTGTTTGTACAAAATATGGACTCTATTACAGTATTGTTATTATATTATATAATGCTAATGTTCTGCTAATTGGACAATTTATATGGTTTCAGGATAGTATTACTTTGTTTAACTATCTTTTCTCCAGCAACGACGCGGGAACAGGCGACCACGATAGATATACGTGTATTATTAAATGCCCTCGCTCGCGTGTTGCTTCTTCGTCTTATTTCTCCAGTTCTTTTTCTCTTGTTGATCTTATTACTCGTTTATTAATTCGTTTTATTTTTATTTTTCTTCTTCTTCTTCTATGCCTTCTTCGGTTACGCAGAGCCCGGAGAGATTCAAATACGACGTCGAGGACGGTTCTTCTCCACCCGGGATCCAACAACAGATGTTATTTTTGTGGCAAATAGCTTCCGCTCCTGAATACCCAACCAATTCAAAGAACTCTTCCGTTTGTTTTCCTTTATATAAATCCATATCCGCGCACGAGTAATTCACAATGGCTTTACCAACTTCTTTCTCTTCACCTGTTTCTTTATCTCTGTAGTTAATCGTGACGCAATCGTCGACGTCAAAGTCGCCTCCGCAAGATATGATACCGGCAGCGAACAACGAGCTATCTTTTTCAATCGCTTGCATGGCAATTTTCGTCACAAACACGTGGCCCATCACCGGTTGCAACAGAATCCAACGCTTCCGGCCTTTCAACGGTTTCGGCATCGCCAAAAAGAGCGTCCCGATACTTGCGCCTTGGACAACCGATTGAACTTTATTCATGTTGTTCGAGTTCATGATGACGGTGTTCACGCCAGCAGAGGTTGCGTATCTAGCCGCGAGAAGCTTGGTAGCCATTCCACCGGTTCCCAGAGCCGAACCAGCACCATCCGTGGTCACCTCGAGGTCTTCAACGTTTTCTACCACGCTGATTAATTTCGCGTCCGGATTTTTGTACGGATTGGCGGTGTATAAGCCGTCCACGTCCGTGAGTAGAAAAAGGTAGTCAGCGTTGACTAAAGCCGCGACGTGCGCGCTCAACGTATCATTGTCTCCAAATTTGACGTCTTGAACGGCTACGGTATCGTTTTCGTTCACAATTGGGATTATGTGTCTCTCTAAAAGAGCGCCGAACGTGCTCTTGGCGTTCTCGTATTGCTTTCGATCGAGCATGTTGTCTAAACTTACCAACACTTGCGCAATCTTCAAGTCCAACGTCGTAAAGAAGTCTTCATACATGCGCATGAGATGCACTTGTCCAACCGCAGCGAACGCTTGCTTTCCAGCCAAATCTTTCGGTTTCGGCGAATTTAGAATCTTGCAGCCGACACCGACAGATCCTGATGTCACGACCACGACTCTCATCCCGCGTTTACTGAGATCCGCGCACGTTTCCGCGAGAAAACCGAGCATGGATAAATGCAAGCAATCACCGCGAAGCAAAGAGGACGTTCCGACTTTCAAGACAACCGTCGGTTGATCGCCAACTTGAGGCGAGTTTGGGCGCATAGAGTGCAAAAACTTCGTTTCGTCGTCGTGAGACAAACGCTTCGGTTTTTGCTCCAGAATTTCATCCGCCGTGATGGTGCCGTTCTTCATCTTCTTCTTTACCTTCTTCTTCTTCTATTATTATATATTATTATTATTGTCGATCGTGTTATATATAACTCAATTTTCTCGTCGTCGTTTCTCGTTTATTAGTATCAGATGAGATGAATACACACACACACACACTCTCTTATTATTGTAAAGCGCTGCAGTGCAGTGCTTCTTTTTCTTTGGCGATTCGATCGATTTTCCCCACTTTTTCTTCTTCTCTCTGACGTGGAAATTGAAAAAGATATTTTCGTTTTGTTCAAAAAGAGATTCTCTTCTTTTTGCACTTTTCGACAAAAAAAGCAAAAAAGTGAAAAACAGAAAAAAATTTGGTCTTCCCCACCCGTCAGTCAGTCCACGTGTATTCATCATCATTCTTTTTCTTTTTCTCTGCGTCAGAGATTTTAAACACCAAACACCACCAAAGAAAAGGAGAGAACGAAAAGGCGCGCGCGCATATTACTGCAACAACACACGAACACCGAAAATGTCTCTCATCGCTTCGTCTCATCGTGCCTTCGTGCACACACTCTCCGCGAAACACAACATCGTCGCAAAAGGAAAAGGAAAAGGAGGAAGAATAAGAAGAGAACACCACTCATTCTTTTTGTCGAAGGAGTCGAAACGTCGTCGTTTGAAAGCAGCGAGAGATGATAATACGACGCGCGCGACTTCCGCGTCGTCCTCGAATGATTTCACGACGACACATAATCATCATCAACGACAAGAGCCACTGAGCATGAAAGCGACGAGCGGTAAAAAGAAATACCCCGTGGCGACGCACTCGATTCAGACGATTCAGACGACGGCGAGCGCGTTCACACAACAGGAACAAAAACAGGATAAGAAGATGATAAAAAAAACAACAACACGACTAAAAAAATCAATAGTAACGAATACGAATAAACAAAAGTGGTGGGAGAAATACCAATCGACTTCTTCTCATCCAAGAAACTTGATACTCGTCAAGAACATCGACGAGTTTCTCAGCTATTTATACGCGTCCGCGACGATGATTCATCGCGACATCGATAACCACTCAAATTCCATCGACGAAGGCGTCGAGGACGAGGAGAAGAGCAACGACATCGAACAAATACTCGAACGTAAATCGCCGCTCGTTGTTGTTAAGTACTTCCGGGAAGATTGCCCGGCGTGCAGAAGCGTCCATCCAAAGTTCGCTAAAATAGCTGAGCGTGAATTTTCGAACGTTTTGTTCCTGAAAGTCAATTTGTCGGAGTTTGACGACAGCTTCGCGGAGGACATGAACATCGTCTCGGTTCCTCACGTGCAAGTATACAACGGCGCAGAGGGCTTAGTCAGTGAATTTTCGTTGAACCTGATGCCTAAATCTCTGCGAAACTTTAGAAATATCCTCGATGCGTACACATCGTGCGCGGATAATCTTCCAAAGAGAGAGATCCAAGGGCCGGCTTCTTTTGTTTCCGCAACCGGTTGGCCGGGATATTATCGCGGCCAAATGAAATACTTAGTCGAGTGTAAGAGAAACTTTTGGAGGTTTCGCAGGGCAGAAGAGGATGAAGAAGAGTAACCGCCAGAGGGTTCATAGTAACTACTACGTAGAGATTGTATTCTTTTGTAACAATAACAATAACAACAACAACCAACAACAACAACAACAACTTTTACTTTTTAGAACTGCTTTCCGGAAAGGCACCCCAAAACCTTTTGTCTTTTCACAAAAAAACAGAACAAAAAAGGTGGTGGTCTCCTCGTTCTCCACAAAAATCATCTATTGAGCGGAAGAGAGAGAGAGATGTCGTCGTCAAACAACACGCAAGACGCGACGGCATCGCCATCGTATTCAAATTCTTCGATGGTGACGGTCGAGTACGACTATCTCGCCGTCCTATACGCTCTTCTCGCTTCGGTTGCTTTCGTGCAACTGATTCGAATCCAAAAAAGGAACTCGATTGTTTGGACGACGCAAAAATCGTTCGTCGTTTTAAACTTTTTCGTCATGTCCGTTCGAGCCGTGGTGTTTGCTATTCGCGAGAGGCTGGACGAGATTGAACCGAGAGTGTTCGCTTCCATCTTACTCGATTTACCCGGGTTGATATTCTTCACCACATGTGCGTTCTCTTCTTCTTCTTCTTCTTCTTCTTCTTCTTCTTCTTCTTCTTCTTCTTTGAAAAATCTTTCTTTCTCTCGCGAGTAAAAACTAACTACTTTAAAACTACTCTTCTTACTCGTCGTAAACACGGCGCGTTCTGA
>Ga0255756_1000236_pt1 | contig 67399 bp, 61 predicted proteins | sample 011ome_20_FD_179956 | JGI IMG/M metagenome (GOLD analysis project Ga0255756, IMG submission 179956) | Coastal salt marsh microbial communities from the Groves Creek Marsh, Skidaway Island, Georgia - 011509CT metaG (version 2) | ecosystem: Environmental > Aquatic > Marine > Intertidal zone > Salt... | reverse complement strand
TAGGTAATCGGCGCGGGCATCAACACGTCGGTTTCGTTACTCGCATAGCCAAACATCAGGCCCTGATCGCCGGCACCCTGTTCGTGATCGGCAGACTCATCAACACCCATCGCAATATCGGGCGATTGTTTGCCCAGCGCATTGATGACCGCACAGGACGCGCCATCAAAGCCCACCTCAGAACTGTCGTAGCCGATGTCCAAGATGACATCTCGAGTTATCTGTTCGTAGTCGATTTGCGCTGATGAGGTGATTTCGCCAGCCAAGATCACCATGCCAGTTTTTACCATGGTCTCGCAAGCAACGCGGGCATTAGGGTCGTCAGCCAAAAGAGCATCTAAGATCGCGTCGGAGATTTGATCCGACATTTTGTCGGGATGACCCTCGGATACGGATTCCGAGGTAAAGAGGGTGTTATTACTCACATGCTTGCTCGTGTTATTCATGAGCGGGGTATGCTAATGATTTTTCAATCAATTCACTAGCTTTTACCTTGAAAATCCTTCAATGACAGTCCAAGAACGGTTCACGTTGAATTTTGGCCGGTTTCGTTCGCCAGTCTTGTGTTGTCGAGTGCATTTAGTTTAATAGCGCGCAAGGACGTGTAAAAACGTGAGCAGAATTCGAGCTCTTCGGATCGGATGGGCAATTTCATTGGCCGGTAGACTGGCTTTGATCGGCCTAAAAGCTCGGCATCTGAGATGCCTGAAATTAAGCCAATTAAGGATTTTTCCTTGTCTCGATTGCCCCCTTGATCTAGGTAGGCGAGAATGGAGTTTTAGGGCAAAAGGGTTGTTATGAGTACGTCGAGAGAACGAGCAAACGTGATTCGCGCACTGGCCATGGATGCGGTGCAGGCGGCAAAATCAGGTCACCCCGGCGCGCCAATGGGTATGGCGGACATGGCCGAAGTATTGTGGCGGCAGGTACTAAAGCACAATCCGCAAAACCCCAAGTGGTGGGATCGAGACCGGTTCGTGTTATCCAATGGCCATGGTTCCATGCTGATTTATAGTTTGTTGCACCTGACGGGGTATGACGTGTCCATGGAAGACTTGCGCGCTTTTCGGCAGTTGGGATCTAAAACTCCTGGACACCCAGAATACGGATATACCCCTGGGGTTGAGACGACGACCGGGCCTCTAGGCCAAGGTTTGGCGAATGCGGTTGGTCTGGCGCTAGGAGAAAAATTGCTAGCGGATCAGTTCAATCAGCCGGGTGAGGAGGGCACGATCGTCGATCACATGACTTACACCTTCGTAGGCGATGGCTGTCTCATGGAGGGTATCTCCCACGAGGTGTGTTCGCTAGCAGGAACTTTGGGGCTGGGTAAGTTGGTCTGTTTGTACGATGACAATGGTATTTCCATCGATGGTCCAGTGGCCGGTTGGTTTACCGATGATACGCCTGCTCGATTTGCCGCCTACGGCTGGCAAGTGATTGCCAATGTCGACGGCCATGATGCGGACGCTGTGCTGGCGGCGTTGGTTGAGGCAAAAGCGGTTACGGACCGGCCAACATTGATCTGTTGCAAGACAACCATAGGGTTTGGTTCACCGAACAAGGCAGGTACTGCCGGCAGTCACGGGTCACCCCTTGGTGAAGAAGAAATTCAAAAAACAAGAGAAGCCCTTGATTGGCCCCACGCGCCCTTCGAGGTACCCCAAGGATTGCTGGCGGATTGGAATTGCAGTCGTCAGGGTCAACAGGCCGAGGCGGCCTGGCAACAGCGATTCGATGCCTACAGTCAGAAATTTCCAGCTCTGGCTGCAGAATATATACGAAGAATGCAAGGCCAGCGCCCCGCTAACTGGCAAGCGGTCATGACCGAAATGCTCACCGATGCCCAAGCGTCGGGTAAAGCCCTTGCCAGCCGGCAAGCCTCAGGTGAAGTCATTGCGGCGCTCCGGGAGCATCTGCCTGAGTTAATCGGAGGGTCGGCGGATTTATCAGGCTCGAACAATACCATTTGGCCGGCGGCAAAACCCGTCAGCGCTTCGAGCACCGAAGGTAATTACCTCTATTACGGCGTCAGAGAATTTGGCATGACTGCGATCGCGAATGGCCTTGCGCTGCATGGCGGCGTTATGCCCTTTACCGGGACGTTTCTGATGTTTATGGAGTATGCGCGCAATGCGGTAAGAATGTCGGCCTTGATGGGGATCCAAAATATCCACGTTTATACCCACGATAGTATTGGCCAAGGCGAAGACGGGCCGACCCATCAACCGGTTGAACAATTAACCAATCTTCGTACAACGCCAAATCTAGTCGTTTGGCGTCCCTGTGATACCGTTGAGACGGTCGCGGCCTGGCGTGCAGCCATCGACCGTACTGCAGGACCTTCTGCCTTGGTGCTTTCAAGACAGAGTCTCGCACATCAATTGCGAGATGAAACCCAATTGAGTCTTATTGAGAAGGGCGGTTACGTCTTGTACGAGCCAGCAACCCCCGCCAGGGCTGTCATTATCGCAACGGGTTCAGAAGTTGATATTGCTCGACAAGCGGCGGACGCGTTATCTGCAGATGGCGTTCCGACCCGATTGGTTTCGATGCCCTCTGCTGAGGTCTTCGCTGCGCAGCCGGCAGATTATCGAACCTCGGTGTTGCCAGATACCCTTCGGGCGCGGGTCGCGGTTGAAGCAGGGCATGGGGATTATTGGTATAAGTGGGTGGGTTTAGAGGGGGCTGTTGTGAGCCTTGATCGATTTGGCGAGTCCGGTCCGGGGGACGAAGTGTTAGCGCATTTTGGTTTTACCGTTCAGCGGGTGATCGAAGCTGTGCGGGGAATCCTTTAGTATGCAGGTGCCGAATTTTTCAGCGGTTGAAGTCACTGGCAGGCGGGTGTTAGTACGCCAAGATTTAAATGTGCCGATTCAAAATGGGCAGATTACCAGTGACGCCCGTATCCGAGCGGCATTACCCACTTTAAAAGAGGCCTTGGACCGGGGTGCTCAGGTGCTGGTGATGTCACACTTAGGTCGCCCCAAAGAAGGGTTAGCTATAAGCGCGCAACCAGAGGTGAGTCTTGCTCCCGTGGCAAAAGCGTTATCTGAGGCATTAGGCAGGACGGTAGATTTGGTCAGCGATTATTTGGGCGGCCTGCCCGATATTGCGGGGGACATCGTCCTGCTTGAGAATGTTCGAATCAATTCGGGCGAAAAATCCAATGATCCAGAACTTGCGAAACGTCTCGCTGATTTGTGTGATGTCTTTGTCATGGATGCATTTGGCACTGCTCATCGTGCGCATGCCTCAACGGTGGGTGTTGCAGCGTTTGCCAAATCGGTGTGTGCAGGACCGCTGCTCGCAGCGGAGCTTGAGGCTTTGTCCCAAGCCCTCGAGGCCCCTGAGGCCCCGGTGGTCGCAATTGTCGGCGGTAGTAAGGTCTCTACCAAGCTCGAAGTTCTCGAGGCGCTTAGTAGCAAAGTAGATAGTCTTATCGTCGGGGGTGGCATTGCAAATACCTTTATCGCGGCGGAGGGCGCGCCTGTGGGTCAATCCCTGTATGAGCCTGATTTGATGGCCTCAGCCAAGCGTATTGCGGCTAAGGTAAAGATGCCGGCGATTATTGATGTGGTCGTCGCCGACCGCTTTTCGGCTGATGCTGAGGCTGTGATTAAACCGGTTGCCGCGGTCAACGTGGATGAACAAATTCTTGATCTGGGCCCGGAAACCATGGCTGGAATTACGGCGCTCATTGGTGCCGCCAGGACAATTATCTGGAATGGCCCCGTCGGGGTTTTTGAGTTTCCTAGCTTTGCAGGCGGCACTCGAGCATTAACTGAGGCGATCGCGGCCAGTTCCGGATTTTCGCTGGCTGGAGGCGGCGACACCTTGTCGGCAATTGACACTTTTGGCGCTGTTGGAGATATCAGCTACATCTCGACGGGCGGGGGCGCCTTTTTAGAGTTCATAGAAGGAAAAACATTGCCCGCGATCGCCGCCTTACAAACGCGTGCCTTGCGCGATGGCGCCACTTAAACCGGTAAGAACAGGAGAGCATCATGGCATTAGTGAGTATGCGGCAATTGTTGGATCACGCGGCGGAAGAGGGCTACGGTGTGCCGGCCTTCAATGTGAATAATCTAGAGCAAATGCGAGCGATCATGGAGGGCGCTAACGAAACCAACAGCCCGGTTATCGTGCAAGCCTCCGCTGGGGCTCGGAAATATGCTGGTAGCAATTTTTTGCGGCATTTGATTCTCGCGGCGATAGAGGAGTTCCCGCATATTCCGGTAGTGATGCATCAGGATCATGGGGCTTCTCCAGCGGCCTGCCAGCGATCGATTCAACTGGGCTTTTCTTCAGTGATGATGGATGGTTCTTTGCTAGAAGATCAAAAAACGCCTGCGAGTTATGAATACAACATCGCGGTGACCAAGCAAACGGTGGCGATGGCACATGCTTGTGGTGTCACAGTAGAGGGCGAGCTTGGATGTTTGGGATCGCTTGAGACCGGGGAAGCCGGCGAGGAAGACGGTGTGGGTGCGAGTGGCACCTTGTCGATGGATCAGCTCTTGACTGACCCTGAAGAAGCCGCGGACTTTGTAGCCCAAACCGGTTGCGATGCCCTTGCCATTGCCATTGGGACGAGCCATGGCGCCTATAAATTTTCTCGGCCTCCGACGGGCGATATTCTCGCCATTGAACGGATCAAAGCAATCCACCAAAAATTGCCAAATACCCATTTGGTGATGCATGGATCCTCAAGCGTGCCTCAAGATTGGTTGGCATTGATTAACGCCCATGGCGGCGAAATTGCCGAAACTTATGGCGTGCCTTTGGCTGAGATTCAAGAAGGTATTCGTCATGGTGTCCGCAAGGTGAATATCGATACCGACCTTAGACTCGCGTCTACCGGCGCAATCCGGCAGTTTTTGTCAGAGCATCCCGCGGAATTCGATCCACGAAAGTATTTAGCCGCCTCGTTGCAAGCGATGAAATCCATCGTTGTTGAGCGTTACGAGGCCTTTGGGACCGCCGGGCAAGCCAGCAAAATTCAGCCGATGTCGTTAGAAGCGATGGCCGACCGTTATCAACAAGGGCTGTGATCCAGGTGTTAGCCGATGCGCAAAGGCAGCGGCTCGAACGGGTCTTTGAATCTGATCAGGTTTCTTTTGCTGAGGCTGACTTTGTGTTTTACGGCCAAGATTGGTCGCGTTTTATTCCGCCGAATCCCTCGGCCATCGTATTTCCTACAAGTTTGGCAGAGGTAGAGTTACTCGTTGAATTTGCTCGAGCAGAACGGATTGCACTGGTCCCTTCGGGTGGTAGAACCGGGTTATCTGGTGGCGCTACGGCGGCCAGCGGTGAGGTGGTTGTATCCTTTGAGCGGTTGAATCGAATCCTAGATTTCGACGCGAAAACTCGCCAAGTTAGGGTGGAACCGGGGGTTATTACCCAGCAGCTGCAGCAGTTTGCGGCAACTCAGTCGCTGTATTATCCGGTTGATTTTGCGTCTGCAGGCGCTAGTCAAATAGGCGGCAATATCGCGACCAACGCCGGCGGCATCAAGGTGCTGCGTTACGGACTGACCCGAGATTGGGTAAGCGGGTTAGAGGTCGTCACTGGGGCGGGCGAGACACTATCGCTGAACAAAGGGCTTACGAAAAACGCGACTGGTCTGGACTTGCGGCATTTATTTATCGGATCAGAAGGGATTTTAGGCCTTATTACTGGCGCATGGATGAAAGTCACAGACGCGCCGGCGCCGCTACGGGTCATGTTGTTGGCGATACCGGATATGGCAACGGCGCTATCTGTGCTCGCTGTCTGCCAGGCCCAGCTTGCTCTCACGGCTTTTGAGTTTTTCTCTCATGAGGCGTTGGTCGAAGTGTCAAATCATCGACGGCTTGCAAAGCCTTTATCCGAGGCGCCCTATTACGTGCTGTGTGAGTACGAGCAAATAAAGGGCGACGCCGAGGGCCTGAAGCAGGCCGAGGCAGTTTATCTTGAGCTTGCGGAAGCAGGCGCAGTCTCTGACGGCGTGATCGCGCAGAGTTTCTCTGACAATGCGCGGCTTTGGACCTATCGTGAAGGGATCTCAGAAGCGATTACGCCCAAAACCCCCTATAAGCATGACCTCTCGGTCCGCGTTAGCCAAGCGCCCGATTTTTTAAACGCGGTATCCGACGTCATAAAGAGGGTTGACTTGCCTTTTGAGGTGATCTGGTTTGGCCACATCGGAGATGGCAACGTCCATTTAAACATTCTTCGGCCAGAAGATTGGTCTATCTCAGAATTTGAAGTCGCTTGCTTGCCTCTGGGCGCGCGGATCATGCAAGTGGTTGAGCGTTTTGGGGGTAGTGTCTCGGCCGAGCATGGTGTTGGGTTGTTAAAGAGAGATTATCTTTCGCACTCTCGGGCCCCCGAAGAGATTCAAGCCATGAAGGCGATCAAAGGGGTGTTTGATCCTTTGAATATTATGAATCCTGGGAAGATTTTGTAATTAACGTTGGCCGGGCTGGTAGTGATGGATATCGCCTGCATCGTCCATGATGAGCTGGTCAGCGGGTCTGAGCGCAAACAAACCATTGGTAACTACCCCTGGGATATCATTGAGCATGGACTCAAACTTTACCGGTTCGTCAATGGTGAGATCGTGCACGTCGAGAATTTCGTTGCCGTTATCCGTAATAAAATTTTCCCGTAGCACTGGTGTGCCCCCAAAGCCAACCAGTTTGCGAGCAATGCTTGAGCGCGCCATTGGAATCACTTCGATGGGCAGCGGAAATCTTCCGAGGCGGCTCACCCATTTCGTTTGATCAGCGATACAGATAAAATGCTCAGCCGCAGCGGCAACAATCTTTTCTCGAGTGAGCGCACCCCCGCCGCCTTTAATCATGCTGAAATCGGGTGCGATTTCGTCAGCGCCATCAACATAAACCGACAATGGACCCGACTCGTTGAGTGAGATCACGAGGATATTGTGCGCCTTGAGACGGTCAGCGGATGCAACTGAGCTTGCAACTGCGCCAGCAAAGAGATGCCGGACGTCTGCGAGCGCGTCAATGAAGTAATTCGCGGTTGAGCCTGTACCGACACCAATAAAAGTCTCTGGGTCCATCAAGGGCAATATCGCTTTGGCAGCGGCTTGTCCTAACAACTGTTTGGTTTGGTCCTGATTCATCTAATGGCCTTGATGGGTCACTATGCGTTGGTTGCTCAAGGGTAGCCGATGTTCTTGGACGATAGAAGTTCCGACACGAGATTTCACCGTGATTATGGATAGATAACTACAGGACTTCGAATACGTGATGAAGCAGATGGCCATGAAGGAATCACCTAAGAGGATATCGCCTAACGCGCTGCTTAAAAGCAGCGCTAAAACCGCCTAGCACCAGGGGTTGGGGTCAGTACTTGGTTCAGGCGGGTTGATGAAATTGCTCAAACTCGGCCTCGAAGGAGAGTTTTGAGCGATCCGAAATCAGATCGATGTACAGTTGCCCCTGAAGATGATCTAGCTCGTGCTGCACCACGGTAGCTGGAAACCCCTCGAAGGTCGTACTCAGGGCCTTACCTTGGTCTGAAATATAATCAACTTGCACTCGCTCAGGCCGTTCCACGAAGCCTCTTAACCCGGGCACTGATAGGCAACCTTCCCAATAGCCTTGTGTCGCCTCAGTGAGCGGTGTCACCCGCGGATTTACCATTACCGTAAACCCTAATGCGCTGAGCGCGCCATAGCGTGATGGACCAGCAGGAATTTCTATAATCACCACTTGGGAGAGCACGCCGATTTGAGGTGCTGCAAGCCCAATACCCCCAGCCGCAGCAAGGGAGTCGCGCATATCTTCAATCAAGGACCTGAACCCTTCGCCGGCAATTTCATCGGTAGGGTAAGGCGCAGCGGGGGTTCTAAGGGTTGGGTTGCCCATCCGAAGTATTGGACGTATGGCCATAAGCGCACTCCTTGTTCATAAGCGGGTTAGATGGCGGTCTGATCAGGATGGCGATGATCGGACGCGGCTGGCCCCGAGCTTTCTAGCACAGGCAGAAATCCCGTCGGCGTGAGGAAACCGTCGAGGGGAATATCCCAAGGTTTTGGATCGAGGGAAACTGCCTGAAAATCGTGGGCAAGACCCCAAAAAGTTGGCCGATGGGGTGTATCAAGCAAAGCTAGCGTTCGGTCGTAATAGCCACCGCCCATCCCTAAACGGTACCCCGCAGGGTCGAAAGCGACCATAGGAAGTAAAATAAGATCATGATCTTCAAGCGGCACGCTATCTTGCTTTAAACCGCTGGGCTCGGGTATGCCGAACCGATTCGGTCGCAATCGTGATGTTGGGGTCATCGCCGAAAAACTTAAACGTTTGTCTTGATTGACGATAGGTAAGGTGCACCGCAGGCCCGCTCTAAGACATTGACTAATAAGCGATAGCGGTGAGAGTTCGCCGTCGCTAGGCCAATACGCCGCTATTGTTTGAAAAGTGGCGAAGCCAGAAGTTTGTGCGGCGATTGCTGCAAGGCCCAGTGCAGCTAGACGTTGATCTTGGTTCGTCAAGCTTCGGCGTTTGGCTCTCATTTGTTGTCGTAAAGTTTTAAGCATGGAGCGTTGGTATCACTAGGCAGCAATCAAAAAAATGGACGACAGCGTATTTGCGATAAAGCAAACAACGTGATTTGAAAGATAAACAAAGCGACACCCCAAATTGCCGCTGTCTGAAAGGCCCTTGAACCCTGCGGTTCAAGGCGGTGGTCTCTATCGACCCGAAGGCTCCCCCCAGAAGGGATGTGCGCACAGGTATCGAAAAAAGACCCCCTAACGGTCGCATAAAGGGTCGAGGACATATCGACTGGCAAACAACCCAGGGCGTCGTCAGAGAGTATAGCAGGCGGCGACAAGGGCTCGTAAGAATTTCTATCTAGGACTTAGCAGATTGTAGGGATGCGATGAGATGGTCAATTTTATCGCGGCTTCGCTCGAGCTCAGTCGCGTGAGCGGCCAGGGAGGAGGCCGTTTCTTGCTGCGCCAAATTGGAAGACAAGAGCTCATTAGAGATATTTAGTGCCGCCATGACAGCCAGCCGATCAAGTCCGAGGACGCTGCCGGACTGTTTAATTTCTCGCATTTTTTGATCCAAAAAAAAGGCGGAGTCCCGGAGGGCTTGAACCTCTTGAGGAGGGCAGCTGACCTGATAATCCTTGTCAAAAATAGAGACAGTGATGGTTTCGGTTGTAGCCATACTATTCTTGCTCCAAAGACTTAAGCCGCAGAATCATAGCTTCGACTTTACTTTTGACGGCAACATTGCGCGCTAAAAGCTGCGCTCTTTCCTGATGGAGTTTTTGATTTTCGGTAGCCAGTTGTTGGCGTTCGGCGATGAGGGCCTCACACAGCTCCGTGAGCATATCCAATTTTGATTCGAGTTCGATTTGGCTCACGTCAATTTCCTTATCTCAGGTAGGTAATATATCGGGCGGTAGACCACAAGGTCAATTCACCGCCTTGGGTTAAGCTAAAGTCGCCTCCTTTGCACCTTTCCAATACAATAGTTCGAAACGACATGGGCCGTTAGCGTGACAGAATCGGTTGCAGCGATATTACAGGATGTGGGCACCGATTGTGGGCCGGCAGAATTTCACGGCCTTTTGGTTGCTGAGGCTGCGATCAAGCCTGCCGATGCCTTCACGATGAGTGCTCAGTGGCTTGCAGATCGGCTCAGTGTGACGCAACAAGCGGTGAGTCCAGGGCTGTTGCGAATGGCAGAAACCCATTATCGTGCTGCGGTAGAAAGCTTAGATGAGTATTCAGATTTTAATCTGGTGCTTGAGCTACCCGATGATTCAGTTGCCATTGATGATCGATTTTCAGAGCTCACTTGCTGGTGTAGTGGCTTTCTTAGAGGATTGGCCCTGGCGGATTCGGCTAGGCGCATTATCGATCAACCCGACTATCAGGAAATGCTCGCTGACTTGGCAGCCATTGCTGGCGTGATGGATCCAGTACCTGAGTCAGAGTCCAACGAAAGCGACTTCATTGAAATCCTTGAGTACGTGCGGATTGTGGTGTTGACCATTGCCACTGACGCCAAGGCACGATGAGCGCTGTTTCGGAAATGGCATAACAGGCTGCGAATTTGTGAGGGTCCACCGAGAATGACAAACAAGTTTGACTTCATCGTGATCGGAGCGGGCATGGTGGGGCTCTCGGCCGCACTCGCGCTGTCGCGTCAAGGGCTGCGTGGACAGGTGTTCGATCAATCTCAAGGACCACAAGGGGCACCGGATAACCTTATCTCCAACGCCGAGCGATCAGCCAGAGTCAGCGCGATAAACGCCGGGTCCGTTCGGTTTTTGTCCCGAATCGGTCTTCCGCAATCATTTTTTGAAGGTGCTGGGAGTGCGCTACGGGGGATGAAAATCTGGGATGCCGATGGCTCCGCCGAGGCATCGCTGCCCGCCAGTGGCTACATTATTGAAAATCACCGACTGATTCAGGGGCTTGACGAGGCGGTGAGGAGCGCCGCCACTAGTGAGATCGACCCTATTCAATGGCAGACGGGTATTACGGATATTATCCAGTCCGAGGGTGAGGTCTCAGTTAGACTTACCTCTGGCGCGGAGATATCGGCGCCGCTACTCATCGGCGCCGATGGCGCCAATTCTAGAACCCGAGAGTTGCTTGGTATCAGGACCATCGATTGGCCCTATGACCAGACGGCGCTCGTGGCAACGGTACAATTACACAAGCCTCATGAAGGCATTGCTCGGCAAGCTTTTACCAGAGAGGGGCCGATGGCATTACTGCCCTTGCCGGAGGTCGACCAATGCGTTTTGGTGTGGTCCTCAACCTGCGCTGACCAACGACTGGCTGACGGTGACGCTCGGTTCGCAAGTTTGATTAATCAAGCTTGCGAGCATGAGGTTGGCCCCGTTCGAGGGGTGGGCCCCCGTCAAAGTTTTCCATTGTTCCAGCGTCATGCCAAACATTATGTCAAAGATTCGACGGTCCTGATTGGCGATGCCGCCCATAGCATTCATCCACTAGCCGGTCAGGGTGTTAATCTGGGGTTCGCTGATGTGGCGGCACTGTCAGAGCTCATTGATCAATTGCACTATGCAACGGATCTGACGCTATCCTCAATACTCGCTGATTATCAGCAACGCAGGCGACTTATTAATTGGCGGATGACAGCGGTGACAGATCTGACCAAGCGTTTGTTTGATCCGCCTGGCCCCCTCCTCCGATGGTTTCGCAATGCGGCGCTCAGACGGATTGATTCTCAAACAGCGCTAAAGCAAGTGTTGAGTTTGGCTGCGGCAGGAGAGCTGTGACGTACATGAATAAAATTATTGATTAAGCTGATAGAGATTCGATTCGCTGATTAGATAACTTGGGTACAATAAGGTTTTCCCGAACGGTGAATCTAGAAGATGCAGACCTGTCTTTATGCTAGCCATATAGATGCTGGCGGTAAAATGGTTGATTTCAGCGGCTGGCAGATGCCCATCCATTATGGTTCGCAGATAGAGGAACACATCGCCGTTCGACAGCATGCTGGTGTGTTTGACGTCTCTCATATGACAGTGATTGATGTCACGGGCAAGGATGCAACGACTTTTTTGAGGCATTTGCTCGCCAACGATGTTGTAAAACTCTCTCGAGTCGGCCAGGCGCTTTATTCCGCGATGCTAGATGAGCGCGGAGGCATCATTGATGATTTGATGGTCTATCGAGGCCCCGACGGCTACCGTCTAGTGGTTAATTGTGGCACTCGGGAAAAGGATCTGGTTTGGTTGCAGACCGCTGCTGCTGGCTTTGATGTGTTGGTAGAGGAGGCGCCTCACTTAGCAATACTTGCGGTACAAGGTCCAAAAGCCATGGATCTGCTTGGAACAGCATTAACCCCTCATCAAGCGCATGCTTTGGCCGAGTTAAAGCCCTTTGAATGTGCCTTCTCGGGACAAGATATGATTGCGCGCACTGGCTATACCGGCGAGTTAGGAGCAGAGCTTATCTTGGCCGCCGATGCTGCCTGTGCCCTGTGGGATCGGTTGCGGGCGCTTGGCGTTAAGCCCGCTGGATTGGGTGCTAGAGATACCCTGCGACTAGAAGCAGGGTTGAATCTCTATGGGAGCGATATGGATGAGCAGGTAACGCCCAGCGCATGCAATCTCTCCTGGACGGTTGTGCATAATGGCCGGGATTTCATTGGAGAAAAAGCTCTGCTGGCAGAAAAAGAGGCGGGCGGAGACCGCCGCCTAATTGGAGTGGTAATGACAGATCGAGGGGTGTTGCGTGCAGGTCATCCCATCGTCAGTGGTGGCAGGGAAGTGGGCGTTATTACCAGCGGCGCGTTTTCACCCAGTTTGCAGCGCGGTATTGGCTTTGCCCGTATTGAAGGCGCCAACGAACTAAAAGCCCCGCTTTTGGCGGTGATACGTGGCCGAGAAATGCCCGTGCTCGGAGTGACATTGCCGTTTGTTCGTCGTGGCAAGGCCTGCTTTAAACCCTTGGTCTGAACGGCCGAGCCACCAGAACAGGCGGGTTAATTATTCATACAGAGAGGATTTCATAATGGCGGAAGTACGAGACGATGTTCGTTACTTGGCAACCCATGAATGGGTCAAGCTTGAAGCAGATGGCTCAGTGGTTGTTGGCATCAGTGATCACGCGCAGGACGCACTAGGTGATGTGGTTTTTGTCGAATTGCCAGAGATTGGTACGTCGTTTGTACAAGGCAGCGAAATGGCAGTCGTTGAATCGGTGAAAGCCGCCTCCGATATTTATGCGCCTGTCTCCGGGGTTGTTGTTGCCTGCAATTCGGCGCTCGAGGACGCGCCTGAAACCGTAAATGACTCTCCCTATGATGCAGGCTGGTTCGTTAGGCTGACGCCGGACGACCCAAGCAGTATTGAATCGCTTTTGTCACCAGATGCGTATCAGGCTCTGTGCGACGATGAGACGCGCTAACCAGCTTTAATGAGGTAACGCATGCCCTTTATTCCCCACACTGACGCCGAGCGAGATGAGATGCTCGAGGCGATTGGTGTCACGACCATTGACGCGTTGTTCGACGAAGTCCCAATGTCGCTTCGCGCTTCATTGCCGCCTGAAATGCCGGAGGGCATTTCTGAGATGGCGCTGATGCAATTAATGCAGCGACGGGCAAAGCAAGACGAGATGTCTTTGAGTTTTTTAGGGGCAGGTGCTTACGAGCATCATATTCCAGCTGCGGTTTGGGATCTAACGAACCGAGGCGAATTTTTAACCGCCTACACGCCGTATCAAGCAGAAGCCTCTCAGGGTACGTTGCAGCTCATCTACGAATTTCAAACAATGATAGCTCGGCTGACAGCCTTAGATGTCGCTAATGCCTCGGTTTACGATGGGGCAACAGCGCTTGCAGAGGCCATGTTGATGGCGGTGCGGGCCAACAAGACCAATAAGAGTAAGCGTATTGTCGTTGCAGGTAATCTGAACCCGCATTATATCGCCGTTTGTGAGGCAATCGTCAGCAACCAAGGTCTGGTTCTTGAGGTGTTGGAGCCTGATGAACAGACGGGCACCATTCCAACAGATTGCGCGCCTCAGCTGTCTGAAGCCGCGGCGCTAGTAGTGAGTTATCCAAACTTTTTTGGTGGGCTAGACCCTGTCGACGCGTTGACGGATGCAGCGGCGGCGGCGGGGGCGTTGGTCATTGGCGTGGTAAATCCAACCGCGCTTGCGTTGCTTAAGCCCCCGGGCCAATGGGGGGCATCGGGTGCTGATATCGCCGTTGGTGAGGGACAGCCATTGGGGATCCCGTTGGCCTCGGGCGGGCCTTATCTTGGGTTCATGTGTTGCCGAAAGGCTTATGTTCGGCAAATGCCTGGGAGAATCATTGGAAGAACGGTAGATCAAACAGGCCAGCCGGGCTACGCCTTAACCTTACAAGCTAGGGAACAGCATATTCGCCGAGGTAAGGCCACCTCTAATATCTGTACCAACCAGGGCTTATTAGTGACTGCAGCGACGCTGTATTTGAGCTTATTGGGCGATGAGGGATTGAGACAAGTGGCTCTAAAGTCTCACGCGGGAATCAATCAACTGGTCGCTGCCGCAGGCCAGATTGAGGGCGTGTCAAGACGATTTTCAGGCCCAGTATTTCATGAGCAAGTGCTGCAGCTGCCGGTGCCGGCAGCAGATGTGGTCAACCTAATGGCCAATGAGGGCATATTACCCGGGCTTGCTTTGGGGGCGCTTTGGGCACCCATGGCAAATTGTTTGCTCGTCAATGTGACCGAAACCAAAACCAGTGATGATATCGATCACTTCGTGACCCATCTGGCCAACGCAATAGAGGCGATAAAATCAACATGTTAATTTTTGAACGAAGTCGGTCAGGCCGCCGTGCTGCTGCGCAGCATGTTTCTTCAAAAGGTTTAGGGCTAGACCTAGGCGATGATTTGGGAGAGCACTTACGCCATTCTCCTGCCGGGTTGCCAGAGGTGTCAGAGCTTGAAGTCGTTCGTCATTACACAAACTTGTCGGCAAAAAACTTTGCCATCGACAGGCAGTTTTATCCTTTAGGGTCCTGCACTATGAAGTACAACCCCAGGGGCGCAGCTGCGGCAGCGAGTCAGCCAGGGTTTCTAAAACGCCATCCCTTAGCGCCCGAAGCGCAAAGCCAAGGTTATCTCGCTTGCCTTTATGAACTTCAAACCTATTTGCAGGCCCTAACGGGTATGAAAGCAGTCTCTTTAACACCGATGGCAGGCGCGCAAGGGGAGTTTGCTGGGGTCGCGATGATCCGTGCCTACCATCAAAAACGAGGCGATCACGATCGGGTCGAGATTTTAGTGCCTGAGGCGGCTCATGGAACAAATCCAGCAACTGCCGTGATGTGTGGTTTTGTGGTTCGTGAAATCCCGGTCACCCCAGAGGGGGATGTGGACCTCGCGGCGTTACAAGCAGCTGTCGGTCCACGCACGGCGGGTCTAATGATGACCAACCCGTCGACCTGTGGCGTGTTTGAAAGGCAAATTGCGGCAATTGCAGAGACCGTCCACGAGGCGGGCGGACTGCTTTACTACGATGGTGCTAACTTGAATGCCATCTTAGGTAAGGTTAGACCAGGGGATATGGGTTTTGATGTTTTGCATATGAATTTACATAAAACCTTCGCGACCCCCCATGGGGGTGGTGGCCCGGGCTCTGGACCTGTGGGGGTTGGCGAACGCTTACTACCTTTCTTGCCAACGCCGACGGTCGGACAGACCGAATCTGGGACCTTCCGATGGCTAGACAAGCGGGATCTGCCCGATACCATTGGTCGATTGTCAGGTTTTATGGGTAACGCGGGTATTTTGTTAAGGGCTTATGCCTATGCCCGCTTGTTAGGTGGCGAGGGCATGCAGCGCGTCGGTGCCTACGCAACCTTGAACGCCAATTACATGGCTAAGCGTTTGACAGAAGCAGGTTTTGATTTGGCGTATCCGACACGTCGGGCGACGCACGAGTTTATCATTACCTTGGCAAAGCAGGCGAAGCACCACCACGTGACCGCGATGGATGTGGCCAAGCGTCTATTGGACTATGGGGTGCATGCGCCAACAACCTATTTCCCGCTGCTCGTCCCAGAATGTTTGCTAATAGAGCCGACAGAAACCGAATCTAAAGCTGAAATCGATGGTTTTGTAGCGGCAATGGCAGCCATAGCGGATGAGATTGTGAACACCCCTGATCAAGTCACGTCGGCACCGCATACTTTGCCTGTGACGCGGCTTGATGATGTGAAAGCCGCAAGAGATTTAGATTTGGCTTGGCTGAAGACCCAGCCAGCTTAGGGCCGCTATCGCAAGCTGATGACTGGCCATTGAAGCGCCTCAGCATGCGCGAGCAGAACCGGGTCGGGATCAACACAGACAGGATGGTCTACTTTGCTGAGCAGTGGAATATCGTTGCGACTATCAGAGTAAAACGTGCTATCTGCGAGGGTTAGGGGCTGAGTTTCAAGCCATAGTGCCAGACGATCGACCTTACCTTGACCGAGCGTTGGGATACCGACTACCCGACCGGTATAGCGCGCGCCGTCGTGTTCTGCAATCGGCGCAAGCAGGGTTTCGATGCCAAGCGCATGAACGATTGGCCGAGTAATCACATCAAGGGTCGCGGTGATGACCATCACGTAATCGCCGGCTTTTTGATGGTCAGCCACCAAGGCTGAGGCTTTTGGCAGCATCAACGGTTCGATGATGGTCTGCATGAATTCGGCATGGAGAGACGAGAGCGTCGCATCCGACATCTGCGCCAGCGGCGCACAAGCGAAGGTAAGGTAGGCTTCGACGTCGAGGCATCCCTCTCGGTATTGTTGGTAGAATTTGTCATTCTGAATTCGGAAGGTCTGGTCATCGACCAGACCTTTTGAGACAAGAAAAGCCCCCCAGGCGTGGTCACTGTCGCCTGCAATTAGGGTTTCATCCAGATCAAAAATTGCCAGTCTCAAAGTTGGCCTCCAGTCGCTTGTGGTTAGAAAGCATGGTATAGGTGGGTCTGGTTCGGATGGCATTATAAAGGGTTCTGGAACATTTCAATATGATTGATCAAAACGGATATCGCGCCTGCGTGTGCATTGTCATCGCCAACAGCCAGGGTCAGGTGTTTTGGGGAAAACGCATCCAGCAGGATGCCTGGCAGTTCCCTCAGGGGGGCCTCGAACCTGGAGAATCGGTGGAACGAGCGCTTTACCGGGAGTTGTCGGAAGAGACGGGGTTAACGGCTGATCAGGTCACTTGTGTTGCCATCACAAAACAGTGGTATCGATATCAACTTCCAAAACACATGTTGCGGCACAATCAATCGGGTTTTGTTGGGCAAAAACAAAAATATTGTCTGCTAAAGCTCCACGATGACGACCATGCATTTGTCTTAGATGGCCATCGACAGCCAGAATTCGACGATTGGGCGTGGGTTTCTTACTGGTATCCCATCGGTCAAGTGTGGCTGCCCAAGCGGGATGCTTACCGTGGCGCCTTAAAGGAGCTAGCGCCTGCGCTTAAGCGCTGTATGACGGGAGCCGAAAAACGTGCTTGAAGCCCTTCGTAGTGTCGTTCAAGAGGTCAGTACCGCACCCAATCTTGGTGCTGCGCTCACGACAACTGTGGATCGGGTTCGCGAGGTCATGGCGACTGAAGTTTGTAGTGTTTACTTGCTCGATGAAAAGCGCGGCCGGTATGTCTTTCGTGCGACCCGAGGCTTGAACCAACAGGTTGTCGGTAAGGTGAGCTTAGGGTTGGGTGAAGGTTTAGTCGGTTACGTTGGCGAGCGGGCCGAGCCGGTAAATGTTGAATCGGTGACCGAGCATCCCCGAAATCAATATATCGCAGAGATAGGAGAAGAGGCCTTTCACGCCTTCTTGGGGGCTCCGATTATCCACCAGGGCCAAACTTTGGGCGTACTCGTTGTCCAACAGCGTGCCAAAAGACGGTTTGACGAGAGCGAAGAAGCCTTTTTAGTGACCCTGTCGGCTCAGTTGGCGGGTCTGATTGCTCATGCCAAAGCAACCGGCCATCTATCGATGAGTCGTCGCAAGGTTTCTCGGACTTTCTCAGGAAAGCCTGGGGCGCCAGGCGTTGCCCAAGGGGTCGCCATTGTCATTTACCCCTCGGTCGATTTAAGTCAGGTGCCATTTAGGAAGGTGCGAAATGTTGCTCGCGAGATTGACCGCTTTATGGTCTCAGTCGCCGAGACGCGGGCTGAAATTACCGGTATTGCCGATTCGATGGCTGATGATCTTAAAGAAGATACTTTGGGCTTGTTTGATGCCTATTTGCTGATGCTAGACGAAGGCGCGATTCCGAAGGAAGTGGTGCAGCGAATTAAACAAGGGCAATGGGCTCAAGGTGCGCTAAAGCAGACCATCGAAGCGCACCTTTCGCGCTTTGACCTAATGGCAGATGCTTATCTTCGAGAGCGAGCAAACGATTTAAAAGAGCTCGGAAATCGATTGCTGAGTCACTTAGAGAAACGCAACAGGCGCAGACTACATTTCCCGAAAGACAGCATACTCATCGGCGATAACTTATCGTTATCCGACCTAGCATCGGTGCCTCGGGAGCGACTCAAAGGCATTGTATGCGGTAGAGGTTCGGTGAATTCGCATCTGGCCATTTTAGCTGAAGCGCTAGGCGTGCCGACGGTGATGGGGGTTCAGGATTTACCTATGCCGCTGATCGATGGCGGCGACGTTATTGTCGACGGCTTCCAAGGCATTATTGTGACTGCGCCGACGGCAACCCAGCGCCGGCAATATGTCAAATTAGCAGAAGAGGAGCTGGCGTTAAATCGGGATTTAGAATCCCTAGCAGCGCTACCTTGTCGAACACCCGATGGCCACCGTACCAGATTGTGGGTCAATACCGGTTTGTTCACCGATGTTGCTAAATCCCTTGACCGTGGCGCTGAGGGGGTTGGGTTATATCGGACTGAAATTCATTACATGATGAGCGAGACGTTCCCAACAGAGGAAGCGCAACGGCAAATTTACCGGGAACACTTACAAGCTTTTGCGCCGCGTCCGGTGACGATGCGAACGTTAGATATTGGCGGGGATAAGTCTTTGTCCTATTTCCCGATTCGTGAAGATAACCCCTTTCTCGGTTGGCGAGGTATTCGAGTTTCTCTGGATCATCCAGAGATCTTCATCGCACAAATTCGGGCCATGCTTCGAGCCAGCGAGGGCATCGATTGTTATTTGCGAATTATGTTGCCTATGGTCAGCAGTGTGACGGAAGTAGATATGGCCAAAACATTGTTAGAACAGTGTCTTCGTGAAGTGGAGGAAGAAGGCGCTAAGATTCAGCGACCGGATTTGGGGGTGATGATTGAGGTCCCTGCGGCAGTCTTCCAAGCCGACGCGATCCTAGAGAAAGTCGACTTTTTATCCGTTGGTAGTAATGACTTGGTTCAGTATATGTTGGCAGTGGATCGCAATAACACCCAAGTATCCGGTCTGTATCAAGAATTTCATCCAGCGGTATTGCATGCCTTAAAGCATGTTGCAGATGCTGCCTTACGGGCAGAAAAAGGGTTTGGTATCTGCGGTGAGATGGCGGGCAACCCAGGGGCAGCATTGCTGCTAATGGCTATGGGCTATCCGGTGTTATCGATGAATTCACCTAACCTCCTTTTGGTCAAAAAAGTTTTGACCAGCTTTCCGTTGTCAGAGGCAAAAGACTTGTTGGCGCGGGTGTTAGTGCTAGACTCAGCGGAAGCTGTTAAGCAAGCGACGGATCAAGCTTTGGCTGAAGCGGGTCTGCAACAACTGATTAGGGTCAGACGCTGACCATGGCTTCGTAAGAGAACTCATTGGCTTCGCTGGGTATTCCGCTCGCTTTAAAGCCTTGCTCCTTAAAGGTGATTCGCCCCTCTTGAGTTATTAGCACGGCCGTGGAGACGCACGTGCCGTAGTCGGCTGATTCAATAAAACTGTTTGAATAGGGCCGCCCGTCACCTTGATCACGAAGCAGTTCAAGGAGTGGCTCGGGGGTGAGATCGTCTGTCATGCTAAGCGATTGCAACTTCGCTTGCCCCTCTGTGACTTTTGGCCAATCGCAATTGAGTCGTTGGTTTGATAATCCATAGCAGCCCTCTGCCAGTGCTGTGAGTGTTGATTGCTCGTTGCTACCGTAATACAAGCCGGTCTGGTCCATCAGCAAAAGATTAAAGCCACGATACTCGTGTCGATGCGGTGCAATCGTTTCATAGTAATCAATGGCTCGCCAATCGTCGGCGAGAAAATTCTGTGCAAGCTCCCCTCGGCTGCGGGTCTTACCCACATCGGCCGGGGACTTTCGAAAATTGGTCACCGCCGCGAACCGGCCCTGCCGGTCGACGCCGAGCCAAGTGCCGCCGGCCTCTAGATCTCGACCAGCCAATACATCTGGGGCGTCGTGCCAAAATTTGGCAGAATCTGAAGGTCTCCCGTAGAATTCGTCGCGGTTAGCTGCGACGATCAATCGATGCTTTTGGCTGGATTGATAGGCCACTAAGATCAAACACATAACACGCCTGCATCCGAATACTGGAAAGCGGCATGATATCAGAACCCAGAAGGGACCAGCCATGATTCCATATCCTATTATCGATCCTGTCGCGATCTCGATCGGGCCCTTTAATATTCACTGGTATGCCCTGACGTATTTGTTCGGGTTTCTAATTTGCTTTTCGATCTTGCTGAGCTTAAGGGGGCAGCAACGACAAACTTGGACGAAAGACGAACTCTGGGATTTGATCTCCTACGGCGTTTTTGGCGTCATCCTTGGGGGTCGGATGGGTTATGTGTTGTTTTACGGTTTCGAGCAATTTCTTAGCGATCCTTTATCGATTTTTAAAATTTGGCAGGGTGGGATGTCGTTCCATGGGGGATTATTGGGGGTCATCGCAGCACTGGCACTTTATGCCCATCGCCATCATCGGCGGTTTCTCGAAGTCACTGACTTTGTGGCCCCGGGCGCACCCTTGGCGTTGGGTTTGGGCAGGATAGGTAATTTTATCAATGCAGAATTACCTGGCAGAGTCACCGACGTTCCCTGGGCATTAATTTATCCAGGGGATGTTGTTGGTCGCCATCCGTCAAGTCTGTACCAAATGATGCTTGAGGGGCCCATGCTCTTTGGACTGATTTACCTGCTCGCAAAATCTCGTCCAAGGGTGGCATTCACTTCAGGGGGATTTTTAGTGCTTTATGGGTGCTTTCGATTGATCACGGAGTTTTTCAGAGCGCCAGATCCGCATCTGGGCTTCATCGCGTTCGGCTGGATGACCCAAGGTCAGATCCTATGTGTCCCTATGATATTATTAGGGATTGTCTTGGTTGGCCGGCCGCAAATTCTTGGGATATCGATCGAAGCACCAAGCCCTCAGGTCAGCGCCAGAAAAAAAAGGAAAGCATCATGATAATAGAGCCGAAAATCAAAGGGTTTTTGTGCACGACGGCGCACCCGGAGGGATGTAAGGTTGAAATTGCTCGGCAGATTGAGCAGATCCAAGCTGGCGGTAAAATCGATCAAGTTCCTCAGCGAGTGTTAGTGATTGGTGCATCGGGTGGTTACGGTTTGGCGACTCGAATAGCCGCGGCCTTTGGCGGCGGCGCCAAGACCATGGGCGTCTTCTTTGAGCGGCCGGCGCAAAAAGGGCGCACCGCGTCTCCCGGTTGGTATAAGGCGGCGGCCTTTGCAAGCGCTGCTGCTGATGCCGGCCTTTATGCACAACATTTTAATGGCGACGCCTTTTCCAAGGAGATGAAGATGGCTGTCATTGAGCGCATTTTGGCTGATTGGGGTCAGGTCGATATGGTGGTGTATTCCCTAGCGGCACCGGCAAGGACGCTAGCGTCTGGGGAGACAGTTCGGAGCGTGCTCAAGCCCATTGGTTCGGCGTTTAGTGGTGCAACCATCGATTTTAAAACCCAGGAGATGCGCAGTCTGGCGCTTGAGCCGGCGAGCGAGGCTGAGATCGCTGCGACGGTGAAAGTCATGGGCGGCGAAGACTGGGAGGATTGGATCGAGCAACTCGAATCAGCTAATTGTTTGTCCGAGGGTTGTCTCACCACGAATTACACCTACCTTGGTAGCGAGGTAACTTGGCCAATTTATTATCACGGGACGATAGGGCGTGCCAAAGAAGATCTTGATCGAGCTGCTGGTGCGATTAATGAGCGATTAAGAGGAAACGGCGGGCGGGCGGATGTCATTGTGATGAAAGGCCTTTTGACCCAGGCTGCGTCGGCCATTCCTGGCATGAGCGTATATTTATCCTTGCTGTTTAAGGCTATGAAGGCCGCGGGCACTCACGAGGGGTGTCTTGAGCAGGTAGAACGGTTGTTTAGAACACAACTATTTCAAACGAATCAGCGGCGAGATGGTGCTGGCCGGATCCGGATGGATGATTGGGAATTAAGCGAGGAAATCCAAGCCTATGTGAAATCCCACTGGAATGAGATAACCCAAGAAAACCTTGATCAGTTAGCGGACTTTGCAGCCTATCGTGAGGCGTTCTTGAACTTACATGGGTTCGAAGTCGAAGGCGTCGACTATGACGTCGAACAAAATCCTGACGTGCCCTTAGCGCTTGCATTTGGCTGACTCAAACTTTTTCATCAGCCCTGGCCTACAGGCTGTAACGTGATAACTCGCTCGGAAGTTTAGGCCTCTGCTAGATACTGTAGAGGTGCTTGACTCCTCCCTGCCACTTCAGATCGCATCCTTTCGGGCAATTTCATTTGCCTTATTGGCAATTATGGTCGGGGGCACCTGGCCCGATCACACGAGCGCCTGGTTATGGTGTCTGGTACTGGTTGGTCACGCACTGATCCAGGGCGGTTGGATCTGGTGGGGCACGACCAAGGGCATCGAAATCGGTTGGTTCTTAACGCTGGATGCGCTTCTGGTAACCCTTACTCTCGTTCAATTCCCGCTGCCAGCGGTGAGTCAATTAGCAACCATTTTGGTCATGGCTTTATTAGCGAAGCTGTGTTTACAACCAGCGTCGCAGTTTGCAAGAGTGATTAGAATGTTGCTGGTCTTGGCGCTGGCCTCGAGCGCGAAAGCGTTGCATGACTTGGTGCTGCAGCTAGGCTGGGTTGGAGGGCTTGGCATCGCTTTTGTTGCCGTAGCGATGCTTTCGGCTGGTCAATTAGTCGTCGCCACGAGCCGGTTACGGGCGACGTCTTTAAAGTCAGCAAAATCATCCGAGTCGCTTGCGGTGGCCCAGTTAGACCGAGCTAAACCGTATTTGCCCTTACCTAACCTCATTCATGCGTCAGATCAGCCGCATTCACTGCGGTTGCCGCTGATCATTTGCTTTACCGATTTGGTCAAATCCACCGAATTGAGTGAGATGTTGCCGGACATAGTCTTCACCGAGCTTTTGGCGGACTACATTTCTCGAGTGGGCCAAATTGTAGTCGAGCACGGGGGCATGTTGGACAAATTTACAGGGGATGGCGCCATGATTATCTTTGGTCTTAAATCGTCAGCTGATTTAAATGCCGAAGCCAAGGCCTGCGCAACAATGGCGCTGTCCATTCGCTCGGCTTTATCGAATATGCAAGATGAGTGGGAGCCCCGGCTAGGAGGTTTCGAGATCCGCCAGCGGATGGGCATTCATATGGGGTTATGTCATGCCGGAAGCATCGGCTGCCAATCTCGACTGAACTACACCGTGCTAGGTCGGACCGTTCACGTCACAGCGCGATTGGAACAGAGTGCCGAACCAGATGAAATCTTGGTGTCGAGGATATTTGCAGGATTGTTAGGAGCGGCCTTTGTGCTGAAACCGCGTCCAGCGATTACCACCGCTGGACTTGAAAAGCCGCTTCAAGTCGCTGCTCTGCTCGAATAAGTCCTTTTTGATTGAGACTCGGTATAATAACGGTTTAGCTACGGACTCAAGCCATGACTGATGCATTAACCAATTCTGCTTTCCTCCGGGCTTGCCGAGGCGAACCCACAGCGTACACGCCTATCTGGCTTAATCGGCAAGCAGGGCGCTATATGCCCGAGTATCATGCGGTTAAGGGTTCTACGCCGAGTCTGGACTTTTTTAAAACCCCACATCTGGCCGCTGAGGTGACCTGCGATGCTCAGCGGATTCTTGGGGTTGATGCGGCTATTTTGTTCGCCGATCTGCTACCCATCCTTGAGCCCATGGGTCTTGAACTGGATTATCTACCGGGAGTTGGGCCAAAGATCGCCAATCCGATTAGAACGCAGGCAGACATTGATGCGGTGGCAGTCTTACCGAGCAGAGAAACCATGCCCTATATCCGTGAAGCAATTGGGTTGATTCGGTCAGAGCTGCCAGGGGACATTCCGCTGATCGGTTTTGGTGGCGCGCCGTTTACCTTGGCATCCTATGCAATTGAAGGGCAAGGTTCTCGAAACTATGTGCACGTAAAACGCTTGATGTACGGCGATCCACCCGCTTGGCACGAATTGATGCGGCGGATAACCGATGCGGCGATTGATTACCTAAATGAGCAGATCGATGCTGGCGTTCAAGCTTTACAGATATTTGACAGCTGGATTGGGTGCCTTGGCCCAAGTGAGTTCGCTCGTTTTGTGCAACCTCATAGCGAGCGGCTATTTAAAAATATTTCTGGTCAAGTCCCAGTGATTCATTTTGGCACGGGTAACCCGGCGCTATCTGGGGCTATGGCGAAAACCGGTGGTGAGGTTTTAGCCCTTGATTGGCGCAGCGATTTGCTTGCAACCTGGAACGAAACCGGTGTTACCGCGGTCCAGGGCAACCTAGACCCGATTGTGCTGTGTGGGACGAGAGACGCAGTGATTTCAGAAGCGGATCGTTTGCTTACCGAAGTATCGGGTCGTCCCGGGCATATCTTCAATCTTGGTCATGGCATCATTCCCGAAACGCCAGTCGACAACGTCAAGGCGCTTGTCGATTTCGTTCACGAGCGCTCTGCAGCACTTCGTTGAGAGGAGGGTTGGGATCAGACCGTTAAGGCGTGATAACCGGGCGCAAGTAGACTTTGGCGTTCCTCTGCCAGTTGTAGAGCGTTTGTTTTTCGCTGGGCAGGGCTGAAACTTCTGCTTGCTTGAAGCCGCGCTCCAAAAACCAGTGCGCGGTCTGGGTTGTGAGGACAAAAACATTGGCCATACCTTGAGATTGCGCGGACGCAATCAGCGTGCTGAGGAGCGCCTCGCCATGATCTAAATCGCGATACTCCGGGTCAGTAGCAAGGCAGGCTATCTCGCCGGCGCCGTCGAAAGGATATAGCGCAGCACACGCGATGATGGTGTCTTCCTGATCAACCACCCAAAAGTTTCCGAGCTCAGATTCGATTAACTCCCGCGATCGCTTGACCAATACACCTTCGGCCTCTAAGGGCTTAACCAAGGCCAAGATGCCGGAAATATCCTCAGGCTGAGCAGGACGAAGGGTTGAAGACCGATGCTGCACAATTTGGGTACCGCATCCACCTCGGGTAAATAGTTCCTCCAGCAAGGCGCCATCACGTTGGTAGTTGATGAGGTGGCAGCGGGTTGTACCCTCTTTAGTGATCGCTTGTGCTGCGGTTAAGACCGGCGCAAGGTTAGGCCAGTTCTCCGGTAAAAGTTCTGTGCGTGTAATTTCACTGATCAGACGATTGCTAGCATCCTCAAGCCCGTTTTGATCAATAAAATAGATGAGTTTGTCCGCTTTGAGTTCCTTGGCGACAGCTTGTGCCAGCAAAGTAGGGTCCAGACCAAAGGCTTCCCCAGACATTGAATAACCCACAGGGGGTACGATGACCAGCGCCTGGCTATCAAGGTGCCTATTGATCGCTTCGGCATGAATACTGCGGACCGCGCCGACCTGTTGCTGGTCTATGCCCTCCAAAACGCCAAGGGGTTTACCTCGCACAAAGTTTCCTGACACAGCGGTAAGCTCTGATGAACGTATCGCGGCACTTAAAGGCCCCATAGACAGGTGAGCCAATAGACTTTGGGTTGTCGCGCCGACTTCGGCCAAGTATTGGGGAAAATTTTCAACGGTCAGCACGGGCGCACCAATCTTTGTGCTTGATGTGACTTGCAACTCACCGGTGTTGCCATGAATTAGAACGAGCCGAACGCCCAAGGCATGTAGCAGCGTTAAATCGCCGGCAATGCCTACGAGTGCAGCGTTTGAAAGGGTTGCATCGCCTAAGGCAATGACGAACGTCTTTTGACGGTGCGCGTAGATATAGGGGGAAGCGGTTCGGAACCATTCTATGTGGCTGATGGGTTGACTCATGGTGTGTTCATGGCAGTAAGAAGTGTGCGTAGTATAGCTGCAATGACCGCTGCGGTGTGCCAACGAGCGCATACATTGTGCGGCGCCATAATCATTGGTGTGAGTTAGCGCTTGATTAACTCGGACCCGAGGGCGCTGAGCCATCAAAATTTGGTGTAATGAGTCCCATTTTTGGCCTTGATGTATCGGGATCGGGTGCTAGGCAAGCCGTTGCCCTAAGGTGAGCGTTCCGCGGCAGCCTACTCAACAGCATAGATGAGGCTACTTTACGAATCGGCCATCGTTACTGGCCGGCATCCCGTCAAAAAAGTGCTGATTGAGTCAGTGACGGGTTGGGAGCGATTGAGCCTAAGGTCAAAAACTGATGTCACAGCTTTTGGCGTTTGGGCGCATAGGTTATGGTTAGACAGTTTATGGCAGCAGAGCCGCCGGCGATATCTTAGGTAAAGGCAATCGCGGCTGCTGGTCAGGCCAAATAAGCGCTATGCTAGGGAGACGCCCGCGGGGGGTCCCTGAGGCAGCTTAGTGTTCTCGGGCCAGCACTGTGCTGCACTGGCGGTCAAGCCAAAAACCAAAAACCAAAAACCAAAAACCAAAAGCCAAAAACCAAAAGCCAAAAGCCAGAAGCTAAAAGTTAAAAGCTAAAAGCTGGAAGCCAAAAGATTTAAAGGATATCGCTATGAAGAAAATCGTAGGTGTCCCTGTTAAAGGTCGAGGCCCCGGCGTGGGTGACTTATGATTCAACGTGAAAAACTTACTTTATCTCGTCTCATCGGAGACTTAATGGCGGCTGGGCGGCTGTCAGAGCAGGATGCTGAATTACTAAAGGTCTCCAATCGCCAGCAAAGTAAATCAGGTCAACATCCCATCGAAGTCATTGCCGCGGCATCATTAAGTGATCAGTTACAACCCTCGCAAACCTTAACGCTTGATCGATTATCTGAGTGGGCGGGCAAGGCAGCCGGTCGTAGCTATTTCCGAATCGACCCCTTAAAGGTAGATACCCAAGCAGTCACGAGCATTATGTCGAGCGAGTTTGCTAAGCGCCACCAAATTTTGGCGGTCGCGGTGGATGCCAAGGTTGTCAAGGTCGTGAGCGCTGAACCCTACATTGACGACTGGATAGAAATGATCGAGCAATCCCAGCCTGGTAAGCGGGTTGAGCACCTGATGGCTAATCCAAGAGATGTGCGCCGCTATACGGTCGAATTTTACAGTGTGGCCCAATCGGTTAAGAAAGCATCCGCGCAAGGGTTGGCGGTGAATGCGTTGGGTAATTTGGAGCAAATGGTCCAATTGGGTCAGTTAGACAAAATGGAAGCTAACGATACCCACATCGTCAACATTGTTGATTGGTTACTACAGTACGCCTTTACCCAACGAGCCAGTGATATACATATTGAGCCTCGTCGAGACAAAGGCGCGGTGCGCTTTCGGATCGATGGCATGCTGCATACTGTTTATGAGATGCCGATGCCGGTGGTGACGGCGGTGATTAGTCGTATCAAAACCCTTGGTCGGATGAATGTCGCTGAGAAGCGCCGTCCCCAAGATGGCCGACTGAAAACCAAGGCTGTTGACGAGGTAGAAGTAGAGCTTCGACTATCAACGCTGCCGACGGCCCATGGCGAAAAGCTTGTTATGCGGATATTTGACCCGACAATTTTGCTCAAAAACTTTGACGCTTTGGGTCTTGCAGATCGAGAACAAGAACGTTGGCAGAGTTTGGTGGGACAGCCCAACGGCATTGTGCTGGTTACCGGTCCAACCGGTTCTGGCAAAACGACCACGCTTTATACAAGTTTGAAACAGTTGGCAACAGATGCGGTCAATGTGTGCACGATAGAAGACCCCATTGAGATGGTCGAGGGCAGCTTCAACCAAATGCAGGTTCAATCAAACATTGATCTCACTTTTGCTGAGGGGGTCCGGGCGCTGCTCCGGCAAGACCCTGATATTATTATGGTGGGCGAAATCAGAGACTTGGAGACGGCAGAGATGGCAATCCAAGCAGCACTGACGGGTCATTTGGTGATTTCAACTTTGCATACTAATGACGCGCCCTCTGCGATTACACGGTTGCTCGAGCTGGGCGTTGCGCCGTATTTAATTAAGGCCACGGTGCTTGGCGTGATGGCCCAGCGCTTGGTTCGAACCTTGTGCTCAGAATGTCGTCGAGAAGCGCCTGCAGATGCAGAAGGGTGGGCGGAACTGGTGAAGCCATGGGACGTGCCCATACCAGAAACGATGGCAACTGCTGATGGCTGCTCGGCTTGTAGAGATACTGGATTCAAAGGACGAGCGGGGATCTATGAGCTATTGACAATGACTGAAAGCGTGAAGCAGTTGATCAGCGATCAAATGGATATTGGTGTCATGCAAAAGCGCGGTGTTGAGGAAGGTATGCGAACACTCCGGTTAAGCGGCGCAGATAAAGTGGCCTTGGGACAGACGACGATTGAAGAAGTTTTGCGCGTGGCACCACAATCGGGATATGGCTAACAACCCAAGGTAGCGACTCATCGAAGATATTTTTCAGACCCACCATGGGGTGTCGACTTAAATCGACGATGCACCCACCAGTATTGTTCAGGGGCTTCTAATACAGCCTGTTCAACGTGCTGATTGATCAGGGCCGCATCCTGTAGATCATCGGTCGTGGGATAAGGCCTCATGGGCGGCTCTATAATGACTCGGTAGCTACCATCTGATTGTCGATAATGACGCATAAAGACGACCCTCGCACCGGTCATGCGAGCCATCCGATTAGCTGCCGTTAAGGTAGCCGCGGGCTGACCGAAGAAAGGCGGGAAGACGGCGTTTCGATGGCCGTAGTCTTGGTCAGGGGCATACCAGACCGCCTTGCCGGCCTTGAGATAGCGGATAACCTGCCGGATATTGTTTTGATCAATTGCAGATGGATAGTAATGCCTGCGGCCCCTTTGCATGAGCCATTCTAAGACTGGATTGCGATTGGTCTTGTACATGACATGGAAGGGGCGTTCCTTGGCGAGCAGGGCGCCAGCGAGATCCAGTGTGGCAAAATGCATACCCAATATCAAAATCCCTGGATCACCGGGCGCTCGGTCTAAGAAAGCGAGCCCTTCAAAGGTCACTTTAAGATTCGATAGTCGCGTAGGATGAAGCCAAGCCAAACCTGTCTCTAAAAGTCCTTCAGTCGTTGACGCCATAACTGCTTCAGATCGCAGTGATACTTCATCGTCGGCTAACTCTGGAAAACACATCATCAGGTTGGTTTTAACGATATGGGCGCGTCGAGGAAACAAAATATTGGCGTGGCGGCCCACGAAGCGGCCCATCCGCCTTCGGCCACTGTGGCCACAGGCAGAGATCAGCCACGCCAATCCGATCATGATCCACGTAGGCCAAAATTTTGGGTGCGCCAGCAGTCCTGCGCCCGCTGATTGATAAGTCGTCTGTGCCATGGCCTTGTTATTGTACGATTAAGCGCTACCTGAGGCGATGCTTGCCTATGATAGAATCAGGTAGTGGGTAGCTCCGCCGCCTGCTCGACTATATTTGCCCTGGGTACTGAGCCGATGCGTTATTTCGTTTACCGCAGTTTGATGATGGCCTTGTTGCCCTTGGCTGTGCTTCGCTTACTGTGGAGAAGCCGTAGAGAGGTGGGCTATCGACAAGCGATCCCAGAACGCTTGGGACTGTCACTATCAGGTCAAACTGCTGATATTTGGGTACATGCTGTTTCAGCCGGAGAAAGTATTGCTATTGCGCCTATGGTCGAGCGACTACTTGAAGCCGATTACAGGATTGTGGTCACGACCACCACGCCGTCAGGTCGAGCCCAATTAGCGCAACAGTTCGAAGGCCGCGTCGATATTTGTTATGCCCCTTATGATCTGGGGTTTGCCATTCGTGGATTCTTAAAGCACAAGCAACCGAAGTTGGGTTTATTCGTGGAAACTGAAATCTGGCCAATCTGGATTCAGGAATGTATCCACCAAAGTATGCCAATGGCGCTAGTGAATGGTCGTTTGTCAGACAAGTCCTTCAGGGGTTATCAGAAGCTCGGACCCTTGATGACTGCGGCCTTAAGGGGTCTGACGCAAGTCTTGGTGCAGTCGGATGCGCATGCCGATCGCTTTGCGAAACTTGGCGCCGAACCTGCAAAGGTGTGCGTAACAGGTTCAATCAAAATGGATCAGACGCTACCCTTCGATTTTTCATCCAAAGTAGATCAGATCCAACTGCGGTTACCGCGCCGCCGGATTTTGCTCGGAGCGAGCACGCACCCAGGCGAAGAAACTTGTTTGTTGGCGATGTTTGCTTCGCTACGTCAGCAATATCCTGATCTTTTGCTGGCGTTAGTGCCGCGCCATGTGCAGCGAGCAGCGGCCATTGAAAAAGAGGGCCGTAACCGAGGTTTTGCAACTCAAAGAATCTCGGCGGCGGCGGCCTGGGAAGATCAGGAGGTATTAATTGTGGATCAGATGGGTCAGTTGTTGTCTTGGTATGGAGCCAGCGAGGTTGCCTTCGTGGGTGGTAGTTTGGTGCCTCATGGGGGTCATAATTTTATGGAGGCGGCTCTTGCTGGGTGTGCCATCGTAACTGGCCCGCATCTCTTTAATTTTGAAGCACAGGCTGCGGCATTTAAGGAGGCTGGTGCCCTGCAGGTGGCAGCAGATGACTCAGAGTTGCAGCTGTGCGTGACAAATTTGCTGGGGGACGAGCGTCAACGTCTCGACTTGGTCACCCGGGCAAGTAATCTGTTGCAATTAAATCGGGGTGCAGTGAACAAGTCGTTAGCATGTTTGGCGCCGTGGTTGCCAAAGGAGCGATCAGCGTGAGCGCGCGTATTTTGTTTCTGTGTACTGGCAATGCTTGTCGGTCACAAATGGCTGAAGGCTGGGCAAGGGCTTTGGCGCGACCAGATCTTGAAATCCTGTCTGCAGGCATCGAGGCGCATGGCTTGAACCCGAGCGCGACGAAGGCCATGAAGGAAGCGGGGGTCGACATCAGCCATCAGCAATCAACCCTGATTCATGATGTTGAAATCCGGACTTTAGATATTGTCATTACGGTTTGTGGCCACGCAGACGAGGCATGCCCTGTGTTACCTCCCTCGGTTTTGAAAAGGCACTGGCCCCTATCGGATCCCGCTCGAGCAACCGGGGATGCAGCAAAAGTAGAAGCGGTTTTTCGCGCCTCTAGAGATGATATTAAAGCCCGAGTGGTAGATCTGTTGGAAGAATTTGACTGGTTAGCCCCGAGCGCTTAAGTCCTTGTTTGAGGCAAAAGGTGTTAGGCTTGTCGCATGATAGAAAAGTCGCGGCCAATGCCAAAGCAGTCAAAAAAGCATCGATATGTTCCGGATCTGAAGCAAGATTTGGCGAGTTGTGATGCCAATTACATTCGATTTCTCCGTTTGTTCCCAGATTACCAATCTCAGGATGAACTGATCTTTGCCCTCGAGATGGGCGACGAAACGGTTGGGGTTAGGATCGAAGTCACTGAGCGTTGTCCGTACACAACCTTTGTAGATATCAAAATAGAAAACGGCTTGACCTATCTTACATCCTTGTTCTGGCCCAGTTTGTCTGTCGGCTTGTATCATGATCTTTCCACCGCCGAGGTATTGGCGATAGGCGATCATCAAAGATTGCACCAGCGATACGAGGTGCCAAATGCAGCAATGCATCACCCCGATGAGAAATCTCAGGTCAATCGTGCGCTTGGGGAGCTATTATCAGTCTGTATTGAGCAGGGCCGGGTGCTCGAATCCGTGTTGATCGGCGATGATTGATACCATCTAGAATTATTCTCGTTATAATTTGCAGCCTGGGTAACACGGGCGTCTTGATATCTGCCAAGTTAGGGGCATCCCCGGATGGACCCGGATGTTTACGTCATATCCAGTATCTCTTGTCCTCAGTGAGCAATAAATTTTATGGCCAGTAACTACCAGTCTGATTCGATCGAAGTCTTAGAGGGTCTAGACCCAGTCAGAAAGCGACCGGGAATGTATACCGAAACAACCCGGCCAAACCACCTCGCTCAAGAAGTGATCGATAACTGTGTTGACGAAGCCTTAGAAGGGCATGCAAGCGAAATTGTTGTGACCTTGGAAAAAGATGACTCGATGTCGGTTTCGGATAATGGTCGGGGAATGCCGGTCGATTTACACGCAAAAGAAAAAGTCTCTGGTGTGGAGCTGATCCTGACCCGGTTGCACTCCGGCGCTAAGTTCAATAGTGACCAGTATCGGTTTTCAGGGGGGCTTCATGGCGTCGGCGTATCGGTGGTCAATGCGCTGTCCGAACGATTTGAAGTTACCGTCAAGCGCGAGGGCAGCTTGCACCATATGACGTTTGAAAACGGCGTTAAAAAAACCCCTCTGAGCGTGATTGGTTCGGTGAGTAAACGAAATACCGGAACGTCAATTGTTTTTAAACCCAATCCCCAATATTTCGACTCGCCAAAGTTTTCGGTATCTCGATTAAAACATTTGCTTCGGGCAAAAGCCGTGCTGTGCCCAGGTCTTAAGGTAGTCTTTATCAACGAAAAAGAAGCCGATGATGAGCGGGTGACAGAGTGGTTATATGAAGCTGGCTTAGAAGATTACCTGAGCGTCGAGTTAGAAGGCTTCGAATTGTTGCCGGCGCAACCTTTTACGGGCTCACAAACGGGTACCAATGAAGCAGTGGACTGGGCAGTGCAATGGTTGCCAGAGGGCGGTCAGCCTGTTACCGAAAGCTACGTTAACCTGATCCCTACAGGTCTTGGAGGTACCCATGTAAATGGGTTTAGGACAGGGTTGCTCGAAGCGCTTCGAGAGTTCTGCGAGTTTAGAAACTTATTGCCAAGAGGTCTAAAACTCGCTGGCGAGGACATTTGGGAACGTTGCGCCTATGTGCTGTCAGCAAAGATGCTCGACCCCCAATTTGCCGGACAAACAAAAGATCGGCTGAATAGCCGAGAGATTGCCGGATTTGTGAGTTCGGCCGTCAAGGATAGTTTTAGCCTTTGGCTTAATCAGCATACCGAAGATGGTCAGCGACTGGCCGAGATGGCAATAAATAATGCTCAGAGCCGATTACGCGCAGGTAAAAAAATCACCCGCAAAAAGGTCACAACCGGGCCCGCACTGCCAGGTAAATTAACTGACTGCTCTTGCCAAGACGCCATGATGGGCGAACTTTTTTTGGTCGAGGGGGATTCCGCTGGTGGCTCTGCTAAGCAAGCTAGGGATCGTGAAACACAAGCGATCATGCCGCTAAAGGGAAAAATATTAAACACTTGGGAAGTTGACTCGGGTGACATATTGGCTTCTCAGGAAGTTCATGACATTTCTGTGGCTCTTGGGATGGACCCTGGGTCTGATGATTTATCCGGGCTGCGTTATGGCAAAATTTGTATCCTAGCGGACGCAGATTCAGATGGTTTGCACATCTCCAGTCTTTTAATTGCGTTGTTTGTAAAACATTTTCCAGCCTTAGTCCGCGAGGGCCATGTCTTTGTTGCGATGCCGCCTTTGTATCGAATCGACGTGGGTAAAGACAAGTTCTATGCCCTTGATGAATCAGAACGCGCAGCGATCTTATCGCGCATCGAAACCCAAAAGCTGAAAGGCAAAGTATCGGTGCAGCGATTTAAAGGGCTAGGTGAAATGAACGCATTACAACTTCGAGAAACCGCGATGTCCCCGGACACTCGTAGGCTTGTTCGACTTACCATTTCCGAACAAGCCGAAGTCGATAACATGCTGGACATGTTGCTTGCCAAGAAACGCGCTGGCGATCGCAAAACTTGGCTAGAGCGCAAAGGCGATCTAGCAGAACTGAATTAGCGTTGAGGAAACTTTATGAGTGAGATGCACGATCTCGGCAATATCGAAAATCAGTCGTTAGCTGAGTTCACAGAAAATGCTTACCTTAATTACGCGATGTACGTGATTAACGACCGGGCGCTGCCCCACATTGGAGATGGTTTAAAGCCGGTGCAGAGGCGCATCATTTACGCGATGTCAGAACTCAGGCTGACCGCCGATGCAAAATACATGAAATCGGCTAGGACCATTGGCGACGTTATTGGTAAGTACCATCCGCATGGGGACTCTGCCAGTTATGAAGCCATGGTTTTGATGGCACAAAACTTCACTTACCGTTATCCGTTAGTGGATGGACAAGGCAATTGGGGCTCGCCGGATGACCCTAAATCCTATGCTGCGATGCGGTATACCGAATCCAAGCTCACGCAGTATTCAAAAGTGCTGCTCTCCGAGCTCGGTCAGGGGACCGTTGAATGGGTTGCTAATTTTGATGGCACCATGGAAGAGCCGGTGGTTTTGCCCGCGCGTCTACCTAACCTTCTGTTAAACGGCGGTACGGGCATTGCTGTGGGTATGGCAACCGATATCTTGCCCCACAATCTCAATGAAATTGTCAGCGCATGTGTACATTTGCTTGATTCACCCAAGGCTTCGGTTGCGGATTTGATGACCCATATCAAAGGACCAGATTTTCCAACTGGCGCGGAAATTATTTCTACTCCGGCAGAAATCCAGGAGACCTATGAGACGGGCAGAGGCTCGGTGCGTGCTCGGGCGGTTTTCGCAGTTGAAGCCGGCGAAATCGTGATTGAAGCGCTTCCTTACCAAGTGTCAGGGACGAAGATTCTTGAGCAGATCGCGAGCCAAATGCAGGCTAAAAAGTTGCCGATGGTCGTGGATTTGCGTGACGAATCGGATCACGAAAATCCTACCCGTATCGTTATTGTGCCGCGCAGCAATCGGGTTGATTTGTCCGCGCTTATGGCGCATTTATTTGCAACTACAGATCTTGAGAGAACCTATCGGATCAATCAGAACGTTATTCAGCTGAGCGGCCGGCCTGGGGTCTGTTCGCTTAAAGAACTGCTTAGCCAGTGGCTGACCTATCGTCAGGAAACAGTCCTAAAAAGGCTGCAATTTAGACTAGAGCGAATTTTAGATCGGCTGCATATTCTTGAAGGCTTGATGGTTGCCTTTTTAAATATCGATGATGTCATTGAGATTATCCGAACGGAAGAAAAGCCGAAGCAGGCGTTAATGACCCGATTTGAGTTAAGCGATCGACAGGCAGAGGCGATCCTCGATTTAAGGTTACGGCAGCTTGCCAAATTAGAAGAAATAAAAATTAAGGGTGAGCAAGAAGCATTGGCAGAAGAGCGTAAGACGCTGGAGCAGACCATTGGATCCAAAGCCCGCCTTAGAACATTGATTAAAAAAGAATTACTCGCCGATGCAGAGATTTTTGGAGATGCGCGGCGCTCAGAGATTGTTGCACGTCCTGAGGCGAAAGCGTTCTCTGAGCGAGATCTTTTGACGAGTGATCCAATTACCGTTGTGTTGTCGCAAAATGGTTGGGTCAGAGCTGCTAAAGGGCATGAGGTTAAGGTAGAGGAACTTAGCTATCGCACTGGGGATGCCTACTTAGCCTCTGCGCCAGGAAAATCTAATCAAACAGCGGTATTTTTTGACAGCACAGGCCGAAGTTATGCGTTGGCCGCCCACACGCTGCCATCTGCTCGGGGTCAAGGCGAGCCTCTTACTGGCAGAATAAATCCCCCTGCAGGTAGTCGCTTCACGGGGATAATTCTCGATGACCTTACGCAAAAGTATTTGATTGCGAGCGATGCAGGCTATGGGTTTATTGGCCGAGTCGAGGATATGGTGAGCAAGAATAAAGCCGGTAAATCTTATTTAAGCGTACCGCCGGGCGCGGCTTCACTGCCTGCATGCGAGATCGAGGACCTGGAAACCCAACTGATCGCCGCCTTTACCAGTCAGGGCCGGCTGCTGATTTTCCCTGCCCGGGATTTACCCGAACTCGGCCGAGGCAAAGGTAATAAAATTATTAATATCCCAAGTGGGGCGGTCAAAAGTCGAGAAGAAGTGATGGCCCATGTATTGGTGTTTTCTGAGAAAGACAGCATTACAGTATTTTCCGGCAAGCGCTTTATTCATTTGACGCTCAAAGAGTTAACGCACTATCGTGGTGAGCGTGCGCGACGGGGATTGAAACTTCCGCGAGGTTTTCAGAAGGTGGATCGAGTCGAGCTAAATCGTTGAGACATCGCCTCGCACATCTTTATCGATATCAAGGGTAAAGAGCGCTAGGTCTGATGCCAGTGCAGATACCATTGGTCTAGGCGTCATGGACGTAGCGACGAGGGCCTGCTCAATAAGGGCTAGGGTTGGAGCTTCGAGGACTAGGCTGCCCTGACTGAGCGATGCTAGAAAACGCGTTCTCTTGCCAAGCGTTACGCTTGCCTGCGCCTCGCCCATGCCGATGGCCCACCGGACGTTTAAACCAGCGATGTCAGAGATCAGCGGTTCGACCCGTTTACAATACTCGATGGCAAGCACGTCAGGTGAGCCTTTTGCGAAATTTAGCTCAAACTCACCGGGTGCAAGTTCCTTTAAAATGCCGCCTTGGGCTGCTGCAATCGTTCTCAATTGTTGAACTGGCGCTAACCTCGGTGGATGCACCTTCATGGCTATCATCGCGACAAAGTCGCTGTTAGATGTAAGGTCTGCTGACTGAGAATGAGATTGATCTTGGCGCTTCTGAGCGGGTAGATCGAGGCTTAGCCAGATCAGAATAAAGTCTCCGAAACGTAGCGCGAGCAGCACCAAGGCGATCATGACAAGGGTGATCGTCACCAAGGTGCCGAACAGTAACGCCTGAATCCGAGCAGCTGTCTCGGTGCCATCAAGCTCAAAAACCAGAGAGCCTAGGATTTTTCCCTCATGGCTGAGCCGCATTCGAATGACATTTTGGACAAGCGAAACGTCGCCGCTTCCCAAAATAATTGTGCCCTCTGAATCTTGCACTTCAGCTCTACCACTTCCGGCGGCGAGCGTTAAGTCATCCAATATCGCTGCAAGCGCCACATAGTCTGAAGCGCTGAGATATCGACTGGCATCCGAGATTTTTGTTGAGAGCAGTGTTTGCTGGAAATCGTATTGCGCCGCTTCTAGGTGCCGCGATACTTGATCCAGATAGATCATCATGAGCAGTAAAGTCATGGAGATAAAAGGCACAACAATGAGCGCCACGAGGCGAAAGCGCAGTTTGAACATGAAGACCGACGAGTGGTTGCGTACGCCGAGTATACCGTATCTCGTTGATTGGCTGTCACCGCTTGTTTATTTGCGGGATAATAGGTGAGTCAAATTAAAATTCGCTAGCCCATGCATCAAATCACCTTAATCAATGTGACCGGACGAGACCGGCCTGGCCTTACCGCTAAACTGACGAAGCAACTGGCTGACGCCGGTGTCCAGGTGTTAGATATGGGGCAATCGGTGATCCATGATTATCTTACCCTTGGGATCTTGGTGCGGTTTCCCCAGGTGCGGCAACCCCACTTGACGGCATTGCAAGCGCTTTTAATCGACGAGGGCTTGTCCGTTGCGATGACACCTGTGTTGGATTCTGAATATGAAGACTGGGTGGCTAAACAAGGTCAGCAGCGCACGATCTTAACGATACTTGGCAGGAGCATTACCGCGGATCAGCTGGCCACGTTGTCTGAGGCGGTCACTTTGGAAGGTTTGAATATTGACCACATTTCCCGACTCTCCGGCCGAGTCCCGCTTGCACCTATGTCAGCCCCAACCAGAGCCTGTCTAGAGTGGTCCCTACGAGGGAGCGCGAGTGCAGAGTTTAGAAAAAAAATGATGGCCCTGGCCTCGGATCTTGCGTTAGATGTTGCGATTCAAGAGGACGGCATTTTCAGGCGGCACCGTAGATTGATCGCTTTTGATATGGATTCTACGCTCATCGAAACAGAAGTGATCGATGAGCTTGCCGAGTGTGCTGGCGTTGGGCAGGAAGTCAAAGCGATTACCGAAGCGGCAATGTCAGGGCAAATGGACTTTGCATCCAGTCTTCGCGCTCGGGTCGCCTTGCTCAAGGGACTTAAGGCGTCGACGCTTGCTGACATTGCTGAAAAATTGCCGCTTACCGAAGGTGTTGAGGTGCTATTTGCGACCCTAAAGCGCCTAGGTTACAAAACCGCGATAATTTCTGGTGGCTTTGATTATTTTGGTCATGTTCTGCAAGCAGAGTTGGGCGTCGATTATGTATTTGCAAATCGTTTAGAAGTGATCGATGGCTATTTGTCGGGTCAGGTATTGGCACCCATTATGGACGCTAAAGGCAAGGCCCAGACGCTGACGGAGCTGGCTCAAAGAGAAGCAATTTCTATGAGTCAAACGATTGCCGTCGGTGATGGTGCTAACGATTTAGAGATGCTTGGAGCGGCTGGCCTTGGCATCGCCTATCACGCCAAAGAGATCGTGAGAGCGCGATCGAGTCATGCAATTTCTACCTTAGGCATCGATAGTATTTTGTATTTGTTGGGCATCAAAGATCATGAACAGCTGAGTTAAGTCGAGTGAATTAGCCTTAACACCAGGAATCTCGGTAAACTAGCGAGCCGAGAGCACATAACCGCGGGAATAAAAAGAGGACTGTATGGGTACTTTTTCGACCAATGAATTTAAGTCAGGGCTCAAAGTGCTGCTTGAGGGCGATCCTTGTAGCATTGTAGAGAATGAGTTTGTTAAACCGGGCAAAGGCCAGGCCTTTAATCGGGTGCGATTGAAAAACCTAAAGACTGGTCGCGTCTGGGAGCGAACGTTTAAGTCAGGGGAAAGCCTAGAAGGCGCCGACGTGATGGAATATGAGATGGAGTACATGTACTCCGACGGCGAGTATTGGCACTTCATGAAAACCGACGACAGTTTTGAGCAGATTGCAGCTGACAAAACGGCGGTAGCGGATGCTATGAATTGGCTCAAAGAAAATAGTCGTTGCACAGTCACATTGTGGAACGATGTGCCAATCCTTGTTCAAGCGCCAAATTTTGTTGACCTTGAAATCGTTGAAACAGACCCAGGTTTGAAAGGCGATACTGCAACTGGTGGCTCTAAACCTGCAACATTAACAACCGGCGCGGTGGTTAAAGTGCCGCTGTTTATCAATATAGGTGAGCAGATTCGAGTCGACACTCGGACGGGAGAATATCAAGGCAGAAGTAAAAGCAATTAATTTTGAAAACGGCGTCTACTAAAATGCCGGCCTGGGACGTGATCATCCGTCGCAGCCAAATACTTAGTGAAATAAGAGGTTTTTTTGAAGCACGCCATGTCACCGAAGTGACAACGCCGAGCTTGTATTCAGCGGCATCCTTCGATCCACATTTGGCGAGCTTCGTCGTCGCAACAGATCAGGGCCAGCAATTCCTCCAGACATCGCCTGAATATGCCCTAAAGCGTGTGCTTGCAGAATACCGTCAACCTGTGTTTGAGATCACTCCAGCGTTTCGGGCAGGGGATATTGGGCGAAACCACAATCCAGAGTTTTTAATGCTTGAATGGTATCGACCAGACTTTTCGTTGGTCGACCTAATGGAAGAAGTTGAGCAGCTGCTCGATGCGTTACCTGAGCCACCGTCGCTATGGGCTGAATGCCGAAAGGCTGGAATTCCAAAGGTGTCATTCCAACAAATTTTTATTGAAACCTTCAATGAAAAACCAGACGACTTGTCGTCGGCCGCGCTTTGGGAAATGGTACGATCCGAAGACGTTGATGTTGAACACCTAGTATTTATTGACGACAGTTTGTTTAAGTCTGATTGTTTAGATTTCCTTTTTAAGCAAGTGCTAGAACCGACCCTTCCGCCCGTTTATTTCTTAACAGAATTTCCTTTATGCCAGTCTGCGCTGGCTGTCATTGATAACGATCGCCAAACAGCGAGTCGGTTTGAACTGTATTGGCAGGGTGTAGAACTTGCCAACGGCTATGAGGAGTTAAGAGATGTGGTGGAGATCAACCACCGCGGCGCGCTTGCCAACGAACAGCGGAAGCGTCGAGGGTTGTCTCATATTGAGATCGATCAAGCTTTTGTCAACGCCAGTGCTAGGATGCCCGCCTGCGCTGGTGTGGCGCTAGGTTTCGATCGTCTGCTGATGGTCTGGCTTGAAAAGCACCAGCTCGCCGAAGTTCAGTTGTCTTTGTAGTTTCTTGTCTATAGCTTAGGCGAGCGCCTGACCCATTTTTACGGTCGTTCCCATGTCGGTGCGCCACGGTTCGCGAGAGTCAGAAATGATGATGGCCGTCGAGCCAAGTAAGAATCGCCCAGCCTCTTGACCCTGCTCAACGATCGTTTCGATGAAAGCTTTTTCATCAGGGCGCCGAGCAGCAAAAGGTGTTTCCCGCCAAAAAGGTTGTATGCCCGCTACGATCATGGCCCCTACCAAAATTAAGTAATACTGGCTTGTCGAGCTATTCACATGAAGCACGAGTCGCTCATTGCGAGTGAACAGGCCAGGAACGTATTCGGTTGTCGCAGCGTTGACCGAGAACAAATCCCCTGGCACGTACCGGGCATGAGTTAATGTTCCAGCTGCGGGGAAATGCACGCGATGATAATCCTTGGGCGCTAGATAAATTGTCAAAAAACTGCCATCAACGAAAGCTTCGGGTAATGCCTCGCCAAGTAAGGCCTCTATGGGGTACTGATGGTTCTTAGCTTGCAGGGCGCAACCCGCGGTGATTCGGCCCATGGCCGACACTACGCCATCTGCAGGGCAACAAAGGGCCCCACTGATGGGTCTCACGCCGGGCAAAAGTTCTCGCGTAAAAAAATCGTTAAACGACACAAATTCTTTTGGTGACTGTCTCGCCGCGATTTGCCAATCGACTCGGTAGACACCTGCAAAGATGCGAATTAGACCTTGCTTCAGCCAGTTTATTTTACTGGCAGCGAAGTATCCGATTAGACGAGATAGCAAATGCTGGGGAAGCAGATATTGCAGCCAAACAAAGATTCGAGTCATAGAAAGCCTGTTAATTGCATAAGGGCGTCAGTTGTAAGTTTGCGTGGCTTGGCCGAGATGTACTGTAATCAGTAACCTTGGGCGCTCTTAGCAGCGATTGTTTTATCACAGATTCGGCCTCTGCTGAGCATTGATGTTACTCGTATTTTGGCTTTAGACGGGTTTAAATAGAATTCTTGAAGGGCGGTTTGCAACAATAATAGAGGCAAAAAGGAAGTACCCATGGCTGTAGACTCGAATAATCTGGTTTGGATCGATATGGAAATGACGGGTTTAGATCCCGATAATGATCTGATTTTAGAAATGGCAACCATCGTTACCGATGTGCAGTTGAATATCATTGCAGAGGGCCCCTGCTTGACAATTCACCAGTCTGAAGAGCGTATGGCACAAATGGACGAATGGAATACCCAACATCACGGAGAATCCGGCCTAACAGCACGCGTGTTGGCGTCGAAGACGACTGAGGCAATGGCAGAAGCAGAAACTTTGGCATTCCTACAAGACTATGTTGGCCCGAGAGATTCGCCCTTATGTGGCAACAGTATCGGCCAAGACCGTCGATTCATTGATCGGCACATGCCAATCCTGGGTGAGTTTTTTCACTACCGAAACCTAGATGTTAGCGCGATTAAGGTTTTGGTCATGCGTTGGAAGCCAGAGATCATGGACTTAGTGATAAAACAGGGCAAGCATCGAGCGTTGGACGACATCCGTGAATCAATCGATGAATTGAAAGTCTATCGCGAGCACGTGCTTAAGATTTAATGCCTGTTTGTTTTTGCATTTGCCTTGTCAAAGCCCAATCAATATGCTCCCGCACCAGGTCGCTGGCGTCGGGCCTAACCGATTCCAGAGCATTGACGATGTTTTCATCATAAGGCGCATTGCCTAGGGCTACCGCGATATTGCGCCGCCATCCCTCAAAGCCAGTCCGCCGAATCGGAGATCCCTCGGTATTGGTAAGAAATTCAGCTTCGGTCCAAGACAGCAATTCAAGTAAAGAGCGAGACTTAAATTGCGCCCGTGCCGAAAAATCTTGATCGATCTGATGGGCGGCAAATTTATTCCAGGGGCAGACCAGCTGGCAGTCATCGCAACCAAAGATTCTATTGCCGATCGCAGCGCGGAATTCGAGCGGAATAGCCGCTTTTGACTCGATTGTTAAGTAAGATATGCAACGTCTAGCGTCTAGCTGGTAGGGCCCAACAAAGGCTTTAGTGGGGCAAATATCAAGACAGCGCTGGCAGCTGCCGCAATGGTTATCGCTCTCGGGTTTAACCTCCGAAAAAGGTAAGTTCGTAAGTAGTTCGCCAATGACGCACCAAGAGCCTCGTTGCTTATCATTGAGCAATGTGTTCTTTCCGATCCAGCCCAATCCAGATTGTTCTGCGAGACGTTTTTCCAAAATTGGTGCACTATCGGTGCATGCTCTGCTGATGAAGGGCCCGTTTGGTAGGTCAGTTGTGGCGGCGTTAATTTTCTCGGCAAGTTTCTTGAGCTTCTGGCGAATAACCTTATGGTAATCACGCCCAAGCGCATATTGTGCAATATAGCCCTGGCGGGGATTTATGAGCGCGGCTTGGGCGGGCGCCATTCGGGCTTGGGTGAGATAGTCCATACGAACGGTAATGGCAGTCAAGGCGCCGGGCAGTAGGCCTGATGGCTCGACCCTCAAGTTCATGTTCTGGGCCATATAGGCCATGCTGCCGTGATATTCTTGGCTAAGCCAATGCTTTAGATGTTGTTCGTGATCGCTTGGCCCGAGGGTAACGTACCCCACGGCAGAAAAACCCAGGTCATTGGCCCAGTGGGAGATGTCGTCCTGTAGCGTCCTTAGTGACATGAATAATTCCATGTGCGGGTTTGGTTATAATCATTAGAGCAAGTTTATCAGGGCCCCTATGATACCGTCGAAACTCTATCTTGCGGCAGCGGTAAAGGCGATTGATGCGCACTATTCAAAAGATAGTGGGCTCGATAGTTATGCATTGATGAAGCTTGCAGCGCGTAGCGTTTTAGCCGAGATATCGACGCGGCTCGACGGCTATTCGAAGGCATTGATTGTGTGCGGTACAGGCAACAATGCTGGCGATGGTTTACTGGTAGCGACAATGTTAGCCGATCGTGGCTGGTCCGTTAACGTTGTTTTGGTTGGGGGTTCAGAAAAATTCTCGCCGGCCAGTCACCGAGCATTAACAGCTTGTAAGGCCAGTCAGGCGAGCTTTATCAGCCCTCCTGATCAGATAGATGCCGAGACGTTGGTAGTTGATGCGTTGCTGGGCGTGGGCTTTCGTTTTCCCTTAAGAGCTGAATATCGATCGCTCATCCGTTTAATCAATTGCTCCGACGGTCCTGTCGTCGCGCTAGATTTGCCAAGCGGATTGCATCCGGATTCAGGGCTGAGCGACGGGGTTTGCATCCAAGCCACGCTAACGATCACTTTTTTGGTACCAAAATTGGGTCTTTATCACGGTGTCGGGCAGGCGAGTGCAGGCGAGATTGTGCTGGCTGACCTTGGTGTGCCTGACGCGCTTATCGATCAATATTCTGCCGAGTCTGTTCAAGTGTTGACCAGCAAGCCTTTGCCCAAACGGCCAGCGTCTGCTCATAAAGGTCAGTTCGGTCATGTGTTGATCATTGGCGGTAACAATGGATTTGGTGGCGCGTGTCTATTAGCAACCGAGGCAGCGCTTCGCAGCGGTGCCGGGTTAGTGTCAGTCATCAGTCAAGCGGCGCATCGTTCGAGTATGCTCGCAAGGTGTCCAGAAGCGATGTTTAGTGCCGCCGACTTCAACACAAACATCGAAGCGTTATTGGAAAAATGTCATGCAGTTGTGATTGGTCCAGGTTTGGGTCAAGACGAGTGGGCTCGAAACTTGCTCAATCAGGTTTTAAGGTCCTCGAAACCAACGGTTCTAGATGCTGACGCGCTCAATCTTCAGGCCGGAACCGCCCTTCCGAGATCGAACGTCGTGTTGACACCCCACCCGAAGGAGGCGGCTAGGTTGCTAGGTCAACAAGACGTCTCAGAGGACCGGCTTGCTGTTTTGTCCGCGTTACAGGCGGTGCATCCGAGCGTTGTTGTGCTAAAGGGCGCTGAAACCTTAGTCGGATCCGAATCAAAAGTTGGCATCAACATCTATCCGAACCCAGGCCTAGCGACAGGCGGTACTGGAGATGTGTTGGCGGGCATGATTGGTGCGCTAGTGGCTCAGGGGCACTCCTTGTTTGATGCCGCAAGCTTAGGTGTGGCGCATCATAGTCAGGCAGGTTTGATGGCCAACCAAAAATTCGGAGAGGTGGGCTTACTCGCCAGGGACGTCATCGATGAGATCCCGCATTCGTTGGCAGGTAATCTTTGATGAATACTACTCTGATAAGCCCTGAAGCGACTGCTGAGTTTGGTCGTAAATTAGGGCGCGCGCTAGATCAGCGAGGGGTTGTTTTTTTAAACGGTACCCTTGGGGCTGGCAAGACAACGCTTTGCCGGGGATTGTTGAGAGGATTGGGCTATCAGGGCGCTGTCAAAAGCCCCACGTTTACCCTGGTCGAACCCTATGAATTGGCCGAGGCCTCAGTCTATCATTTCGATCTCTACAGACTCGCTCATCCTGACGAGTTAGAGTATCTTGGTGTGGAAGATTACTTTACTGCAGAATCCTTGTGCCTGATTGAGTGGCCAGAGCGCGGGGTAGGGTGCTTAATGGCACCTGACTTGGAATTAACGATGACCGTTCAGACGGAAGAGTGTCGGCAAGTGGCAGTGCATGCGCGATCGACGAAAGGCGAGCAAGCGGTGAAAAGATTGGCTGAGTGGCTATGAGTCTCAGGCGCTATCTAATGATCAATTGGGTTTTAGCTGCGGTATTAGCGAGTTTTACTTCGATAGCTGCTGCCACAAGCGCCGTCGAAAATATTCGGATCCACGCCGCTCCTGAAAAAACACGCTTAGTATTTGATATCTCAGAACCCATCGAGCACACGCTCTTCCTTCTTGAAAACCCTCGTCGCTTGGTCATCGACATGCCCGCAACTGCGCTGAAACCTGCACCGCGAAAACAGCGATGGAGAGCTTCCGACCTAAGCGACACTGATATCGATAAGATTCGCTTCTCCTCCGCTAAGCAAGCTGATTTGCGGGTTGTGTTAGAACTTAGTGACGCAGTAAAACCTCGTAGTTTTCTCCTTAAACCAGTGGCTCAATACGGGAACCGTTTGGTGGTAGATCTGTTTCCCCAAGGCAAGAACGCGCCTGCCGCGGCGCCACCGCCAGTTGCTGCAAGATCGCTAAGAGACATTGTTATTGCCATCGATCCAGGTCATGGCGGCGATGATCCCGGTGCGATAGGGCCTGGGCGCACCTATGAAAAAACGGTGGTTTTGGCGATCGCTAAAGTATTGGCTAAAAAAATTAATGCCGAACCGGGTTTTAAAGCGGTATTAACCCGTGGCGGAGATTATTACTTAGCGCATAGGAAAAGGACCGATCTCGCCCGCGAGCGACAAGCTGATGCGTTCCTATCGATTCATGCGGATGCTTGGAAGACACCCGATGCGAGTGGGGCCTCGGTGTTTGCCATTTCTGAGCGCGGCGCCACCAGTGAAACCGCCCGATGGATCGCAGAAAAAGAGAATCGGGCCGACCTCATCGGGGGGGTCGGGAGTGTGAGCTTAGACGACAAGGATGATGTGCTTGCCAGTGTGCTTTTAGATTTGTCGATGACTGCCAGTTTGGGTGCTAGCTTAGAGATGGGGCAAGCGGTGCTTGATGCGATTGCGCCAATTAACAAATTGCATAAAAAACGAGTAGAGCAAGCCTCTTTTATCGTTCTTAAATCCCCGGACATCCCCTCGATTTTGATTGAGACAGGTTTTATCTCAAATCCTGGTGAAGCAAAAAAATTGCGTAGCTCGCGGCATCAAAATCAGATGGCTCAAGCCATATTTGATGGGGTGTATCAATATTTCTCAACGAGACCCCCGGAAGGGACTGCTTTTGCGGCTCAAGTTAGCCAGGGCCAAAAAATGATAGACTACACAATTCAAGGTGGAGACACCTTGTCAGAAATTGCCGTTCGGTTTCGGGTCTCGCAAAAAGCTTTAAAAACAACCAATGCCCTAAAAAATGATCGTCTGAAGGTTGGCCAAGTCTTAAAAATACCAGGGCGTTCTTGATGCGCATCCAAAAGTTATCAAATCGGTTAGCTAATCAGATCGCTGCTGGTGAGGTGGTTGAGCGGCCTGCATCAGTGGTAAAAGAGTTGCTTGAAAATGCCATCGATGCGGGTGCAACCCGAATAGAAGCAACGTTAGAGAATGGCGGCACCAAATTAATTCGGGTCAAAGACAATGGCGGCGGTATTCCTGAGGCTGAACTCGCGTTGGCGTTGTCTCGACATGCCACTTCGAAAATTCAAGCAGAAAGTGATTTGGAGGGTATTGCCTCTCTAGGTTTTAGAGGCGAGGCCCTAGCTTCGATAGCATCGGTATCAAAGTTGGTGATGACCTCAAACGCGGATCAAGGAAAATCCGGTTTCGCGGTTCAGGTAGCTGGAGAGGAGATGATTTCAAGTCTTGCGCCTGCACCTCATAGTCAAGGCACAACCGTAGAGGTCAGAGATTTATTTTTCAATACGCCGGCTCGACGAAAGTTTTTGCGGACTGAAAAAACCGAATTATCACGAATCGATGACGTCATTCGAAAAATGAGCTTAAGCCATCCGGGTATTGCCTTTATGGTCGCCCACAACGGCAAGTCTTATCGTCAGTTCCCGGCCGTCACCGATAGCGCTGACGAACGGCAGCGAATAAAAGCGATTTTTGGGCAGGATTTTATAGACCAAGCCCTATATTTCGAAGAGGCTCACGGTGGCATGCGTTTAAAAGGTTGGATCTCGTTGCCAACTTATTCAAGAAGTCAGGCTGACCAGCAGTATTTCTTTGTCAATCATCGATGCATTAGAGATAAAGTCTCAAGTCATGCGGTCCGGCAAGGGTATCAGGATGTTTTGTTTCATGGCAGGCATCCGGTCTATGCCATTTTCTTAGAGCTTGATCCAAAGCTAGTTGACGTGAATGTGCACCCCACCAAGCATGAGGTGCGATTTCGCGAAAGCCGCGGTGTTCATGACCTGATTTACCGTACGATTCACCATGTTTTAGCGTCGGTGCGGCCAGAGGCACAATTGGGCCGAGCCGGTGACTCAACCGGTTCGAGCGGGCAAGAATTGGCAATAACCGAACAAGCACCGGGATTTGTGCAACACAATATGGCCTTTAGTCGATTGAGCCAAGGGTCTGGCGGCTTGTCTCAGGGCGGCCGGATGCCTGGTAATTGGACGAGCACTCGCTTGGATACTCAGACCCTTGATATATCGAATCAAGACGGTGAGATCCCGCCCCTCGGGTATGCCCTAGCACAATTACATGGCATCTATATTCTTGCGCAAAATGCCGCCGGCTTAGTTGCTGTCGATATGCATGCTGCCCATGAACGTATCACCTATGAGCGGCTCAAAGCAGCTATAGATATGGATGACCTGAGGACGCAGCCTTTACTCGTGCCTGTAAGTGTGTCCCTCAGTGAGCGTGAGGTAGCGCTGGTTGTCGATGAGGGCGAACAGTTGCAAGCGCTTGGTTTACAACTTGAGATCGCATCGGCGGAAAGTATTGTGATTCGAGGCGTGCCCGCGATGCTCAGCCGAGACAATCCCGAAGCGCTGGTTCGGGACGTGCTTGCAGACTTTCTGGAGTTCGGCATGAGTAATAGGATAGACAATGATCGGGATGAGTTGCTGTCCACCATGGCCTGTCATGGGTCTGTCAGGGCTAACCGTCGGTTATCAATTCCTGAAATGAATGCGTTACTTCGAGATATGGAAGCAACCGAACGTAGTGGGCAATGTAATCATGGCCGGCCGACTTGGTTTCAGCTGACCATTGCTGATCTTGATAGCCTGTTTATGAGAGGCCAGTAACTTTGCCAGAGGCACTTGTGATCACAGGCCCTACCGCTTCAGGCAAGTCTGCCTTGGCCTATCGGTTAGCAGAACAATTTGATATTGAAGTCATTAACCTAGATTCCGCTCAGGTGTACCGAGATCTCGACATCGGCACGGCCAAACCCAGCCGTCAGCAGCAGCTAAAGGTACCTCATCATCTGATAGATATTCGCGAGCCATCCCAGCCCTATACCGCTTTTGAGTTTTGCAAAGACGCCAGAGCGGCGCTGGTTAAAATTCAAGGCTCAGGTCGAACGCCGGTGTTCGTTGGTGGAACGATGCTGTACCTGAAAGCGTTACGCGAAGGCATCGCTGAAATGCCAGCCGCCGACCCCGACGTTCGTGCAGAAATTCTTAGGCAAGCCGAGCTCAAAGGCTGGCCGGAGATGCATGAGCGGTTAAAACGCGTGGATCCAGTAGCTGCTGCGAGAATTAAATCAACCGATAGACAGCGCCTGCAGCGAGCCTTAGAAGTGCATGAATTAACCGGCAAAACCCTCTCAGATTTTCATGCCATGGGTCATCAGGGCTTGTCATCAGATTTGCTCGAAGTCGCTATCGTGCCAACGGATAGAAGCGAGTTGCATCAAAAAATAGCCCAGAGGTTCAACGATATGCTCGAGATGGGGTTGGTCGAAGAGGTCGAGCGCTTACGCCAATCCTATCGGTTAGAGCCATCGCTACCCTCAATGAAGGCAGTAGGCTATCGTCAAGTTTGGCAGTACCTAGAAGGCGAGATCGACCATGCGACGATGCGTGACAAGGCCATTATTGCCACCCGCCAACTCGCGAAACGTCAGTACACCTGGTTGCGATCCTTCGCCAAGATAAAGATATTATCTCAGTCATCTTTAGATCAGCTGTTGAAAATCGAGGGGGTCGACACCATATTAAGGTCAGGTTAGTTGGACGTGTTGGCGAAACCAGCAGGTGAGATGTCGCAAAGCACCCGCTGGGGTGGCGCGCGCGGTTTCCTACGGCACGGTATGATTGCACTGCCTGCAACGCGAAGTTCAAAGGAGTTACCATGCCCAAGGCACAATCCTTACAGGATCCATTTTTAAATGCACTACGAAAAGAACGAGTGCCAGTTTCAATTTTTTTAGTCAGCGGCATTAAGTTGCAAGGGCAAATCGAAGCCTTTGATCAATTCGTTATCTTGCTTCGAAACACGGTTAATCAAATGATATACAAGTCCGCAATTTCAACCGTCGTGCCATCTCGGCCTGTCGCACTTGCATGGGATGACCCCGAGGTACAAGAGGCTCTTGATTAAGCCCGTCAGAAACCATTATGTTTTTTGATCGACCAGCGCCGGGCTCCCGTGCGTTGCTGGTTCATCTGAGAAATAAGGTCTCAGAGCTCGCTACGGCTGAAGAAATCGAAGAGCTGACCTTATCAGCAGGATTAGAAGTTGTTGGGCTTGTAGAAAGCGCTCGTCGCGAGCCGCATCCAAAAACAATGGTAGGCGCGGGCAAGACGGACGAAATTCGTCTGGCTGCAATAGATCTACAGGCGGACCTGATAATCTTTAGCGAAGACCTCTCGCCCACCCAAGAGCGTAATTTGGAAGAAGCGCTTCGCCTGCGGGTGATGGGTCGTACGGGCTTGATCCTCGAGATTTTTGCTCAGCGAGCTAGAACCCACGAAGGTAAGTTACAAGTTGAATTGGCACAACTTGATCATGTCGCATCAAGACTGGTCCGAGGCTGGACTCACTTAGACCGACAAAGAGGAGGCGCTGGTGCGGGTCTTGGCGGCGCCGGCGAGACCCAGCTTGAAGCCGATCAGCGGTTGCTGGCAGCGCGCAATAAAAAAATCCGCGAACGATTGCGAAGGGTGCAGCGCCAGCGACACCAGAGCCGTCGCTCTCGAGTTCGCTCTGAAACGGCAACGGTTGCGCTAGCGGGCTATACCAATGCTGGGAAATCCACTTTATTTAATGGCCTCACTCAAGCGAAAGTGCATGCAGCGGATCAATTATTTGCGACCTTAGACCCGACGCTTCGAAAGATTGATCTACCGCTTGCGGGTAAAGCCGTGTTATCGGATACGGTGGGGTTTATCAGGGCTCTACCCCACGGCTTGGTCGAAGCGTTTAAGGCCACGCTTGAAGAAGTCACCGAGGCCAATTTGCTCTTGCACGTGATTGATGCCTCGGCCCCAGAAAAGCAAGCGCGGATAGAGGAAGTGAACGCAGTGCTCGCAGAAATCGGGGCAGAAGCGGTACCTCAACTGCTGGTTTGGAACAAAACCGATATTCAAGGGCCGGTTGGGAAGCTTGTTCGACGTGATAATCGTGGTCGACCTTCCTCGGTGCAAGTGTCCTCGCTCACAGGACTCGGTATTCCTGAATTGTTGGCGGCAATTGATGAGTTGATTGCTGATGATGTGGTCACCACGGTCATCACGTTAGGGCCAGAGAATGGCCTCATTCGGGCAAAGTGTTTCGAGATGGCATCGGTGATAGAAGAAAGTCGAGATGACAGTGGCACGGTTGAAATGCATCTCCGTATAGAAAAAAAGAATCTAGCAAGACTCAACGCAGCGATAAACAAGGCTTAGGCAATGCAACTTCGCTCAATAAATGGGAAGATACCCGAAATCTCGGGAATTGGAGAACAACATGGCTTGGAATGAACCGGGTAACAATGGCGACCGCGATCCTTGGGGTAATCGACAAGATCAAGGCCCGCCGGATCTAGATGAGGCTTTTAAGAAGCTGAAAGATAATTTAGGTGGCATGTTCGGGGGCGGCAGCGGCAGTAGCGGCAGTAGCGGAGGCTCTGGAGGCTCTCTGCTGACATCTTCTTTGCTGGGCGTCGTCCTTGCTGTCGGTGTCATCGGTTATGGACTTATGGGGATCTATACCCTTGATGAGCAGGAGCGCGGTGTAGTGCTGCGGTTTGGTCAGGTTCAGGATGCTGTGGTGATGCCTGGTTTGAGTTGGTATCCGCCCATTATAGATAAAGTCATTATTCACAATGTGTCGAGGGTACGGTCGCATCCGCACGACTCTGAGATGCTGACTGAAGATGAAAATATTGTGAAAGTGAAGCTCACGGTTCAGTACGTCATTGACGATGTTGTCAAATACGCGCTGGAAGTACGAGACCCGGAATCGAGTCTTCACCAATCCACCGAGAGTGCGGTGAGACACGTCGTTGGCAGCACAGAAATGGATGAAGTTCTCACTGAAGGTCGGGCAGTGATGGGAGATGAAATAAAAGCCCGTATTGAAGATTACATGCGGGCTTATGGCACTGGGATTGCGGTAACGCAAGTGAACGTTGACGAAACTGCACCACCAGATGCGGTTCGTGAGGCGTTTGATGAGGTTATTCGGGCCCGAGAAGATGAGGTCCGAGTGCGCAACGAAGCAGACGCTTATGCCAATCAAGTGATCCCGGAAGCGCGTGGTGAAGCCCAGCGTTATCTCGAAGAAGCGGAAGGGTACCGGCAGCGCGTGGTGGCACAAGCGGTTGGTGAAGCCTCTCGATTTAGCAAGCTCTTCGTGGAGTATAAGGCTGCACCTGAGGTGACTCGAGAGCGTATGTATCTAGATACCATGGAAGCGGTTATGTCGAGCGCTTCGAAGGTCATGGTGGATGTTGAAGGTGGAAACAACATGATGTATCTGCCTCTTGACCGCATGATCCAACAAGGTGCCACTAGCACAAGGGGTCAAGGTATGGCTGGTTCGGATTCTATATCTCAGCGACCACAAGATACATCGTCGGCCCGCAGCCGTCGTGAACGACAATAAGAGGGGTAGATAATGTCTAATCGTATAGCAGTGTTATTGGTACTGGTGGTTGGCCTCGTGTTCGTTGGTTCCAACTCGATTTATATTTTGAACGAAATGGAGCGTGGCGTGTTGTTGCGCTTAGGAAAGGTGGTGAATCCAGACATCGCAACAGGTCTTCACTTGAAGCTACCTTTCATGGAAGAGGTGCGCATTTTCGATGGCCGAGTGTTAACCGTGGATGCCCCTGCAGAGCGGTTCTTAACCCTTGAGAAAAAGGCGCTTATCGTCGACTCCTTCGCTAAATTTAAAATTAAAAAGGTCGAGAAGTACTACACGGCGACGTCAGGTGATCAAAGACGTGCAGAGGAGCTCTTAAAGCAGCGAATCAATAATGGACTGCGGAATGAAATCAGTAAGCGAACCCTTCATGAGGTGGTGTCTGGTGAGCGCGATGAATTGATGGAAGTCTTGGTTGCCAGTCTCAATGAGGTTGCTGATGCGGAACTGGGTGTTGAGGTTGTCGATGTTAGGGTCAAGCGAATCGACTTACCTCAAGAAGTCAGTCAGTCGGTTTATAACCGCATGAATACCGAGCGCGACATCGAAGCTAAAGAACATCGTGCAAAGGGCCAAGAATTAGCGGTTGGCATACGTGCAGATGCCGATAAACAAAGAGAGGTTATCCTCGCCGAAGCCTACAGCGAGGCGGAGTCCTTGCGGGGTGAGGGCGATGCAGAGGCGGCAGCCACCTACGCCCAGGCGTTCAACCAAGATAAAGAGTTCTATAAGTTTTATCGAAGCATGGCAGCGTACAAGCGGACTTTCTCTGATAAGAATGACATGCTCATTTTAGATCCAAACAGCGATTTCTTTAGTTACTTAAAGGACAGCCAGTCAGGCAAATGAATCACCTAAGGCGCAGGCTTGCATGAACTTTCAAGACCTGATGGTCGGAGCGTGTCTGGTCTTAGTGTTAGAGGGCATGCTGCCGTTTTTGTCGCCGAAGCTTTGGAAGCGCCTGGTAAAAGATGCAGCTGAGTTGAACGACTCCGCGCTCCGTGGCTTTGGTTTTGGTATGATGGTGCTGGGCACACTCTTGCTCCATCTGTTGAATCGTTAGGAAGAACAAGCGCTATGACCATTGAGCATTGGCTTTTGCCTGACGGTGTTGAAGATGTTCTGCCCGAAACTGCCCGAAAGATTGAATACGCACGGAGAAGCCTTATTGACCTTTTTGGACAGTGGGGATACCGGCATGTGATGCCTGCAAAGCTGGAGTTCTTGGAGTCGCTCTTAACGGGTACAGGGCGAGATTTAGATCTGAAGACATTCAAAGTGATCGATCAATTGAGTGGTCGAATGATGGGTCTGCCCGCGGACCTGACGCCCCAAGTTGCTCGCATCGATGCCCATAGCCTAGGCCAGGAGGGGCCAACCCGGCTTTGCTATGCGGATTTCGTGCTGCACAGCCGTCCAGATCATATGTTGGCATCACGCAACCCCTTGAAGGTTGGTGCTGAGTTGTTTGGCGACGCCAGTTCTGGGGCTGACACAGAAATTATCAGTCTTATGCTTGCAGGGCTTGAAGCGCTGAAGCTGGGTGCGGTTCAGCTTGAGCTCGGCGACGTCAGTTTGTTCAGAGCACTTTTATCTGAGGCTGGGCTCACCCCGTCTCAAGAGGCAGAGGTGTTTGAGTTGACGCAAAATAAAGCCAGAGATGAGTTGTCGATCCTGGTTAAACGTTACGGCGTAGCAGATCCCTTGGCCCAGCTAATTGCCGAATTGCCTATGCTTTCAGGGGGAACTGAAGCGCTACTGGCTGCTCAGCAGTGGCTCAAGGACTGGCCAACTTTGCTGAAGGCGATAGCACATTTACAGTCGCTCAGTGAGCAAATCGCTGCCAGATTTCCAGAGGTACAACTCAGTTTTGATTTGTCTGAACTTCGCGGCTTGCATTATCACACCGGGCTGGTGTTTTCTGTTTTTCTACCAGATTCTGGGCGCGTTATTGCTAAAGGTGGCCGTTATGACAATATTGGTGCAGTCTTCGGTAGAGCGCGCCCCGCTACAGGTTTTGATATTGAGTTATTGACGATTGCTGATCGTCTCCAGAGCCCGCCTATGAACAGGCGAGTTAGAGTTGTCAGTGAACCAGCCGCTGACCAATCCGAGTTGTGGCAAGTTTGTGACGCCCTGCGACGGGATGGCTTTGAAGTGGTAGAGGGCACATCGATAGAAAATGCCGATGATCAGGTACTGGTGTGGTTAGATGGGGCGTGGCAACTGAAGGACGAGAATTAAGGGCAACATTGCGGGCTGTGCCGCCGGCTGGAGATATCATGAAGCATCAGAATGTGGTCGTTATCGGAACCCACTGGGGAGACGAGGGAAAAGGCAAAATCGTCGACCTTTTAACCGATTCGGTCGCTGGGGTCGTGCGGTTTCAAGGTGGCCACAACGCCGGTCATACCTTAGTCGTCGACGGTAAAAAAACGGTTCTACACCTCATCCCGTCAGGCATCCTTCATGCTGATGTTCGTTGCTTCATTGGCAATGGTGTCGTGCTCTCTATTCCTGATTTGTTTAAGGAAATATATGAGCTCGAAGAAGCTGGTGTTGAAGTCAGGAACCGGCTGCTACTGAGTTTAGATTGTCCCTTGATCATGCCCTATCACATTGCGCTTGATCAAAGTGTGGAGCGGGAACGGGGTAATCAGAAAATCGGTACAACAGGACGTGGGATTGGTCCGGCGTATGAGGATAAAGTCGGTCGTCGCGGATTACGACTTAGGGATCTCCTAGATGAAGCCCAGTTGCGTTTCAAGCTCGACGGGCTACTCAAGCAGCACAATTTTATGCTTGAGCAGTACTACGGTGCTGAGCCGGTAACTTTAGACGCCTGCATGGCGGCCAGCATAGCGTTTTTAGAGGCCTTAAAACCGATGATGGCCGACGTCCTTGCTGAATTATCTCAACTTCGACGGGCTGGTAAGGGCGTCTTATTCGAGGGAGCGCAAGGCGCTTTACTTGATATTGATCACGGTACTTATCCATTTGTGACCTCATCTAACACAACCGCCGGCGCGATCAGTAGCGGCTGCGGCGTTGGACCCCGATATTTGGATTACATACTGGGTATTACCAAAGCCTATACAACTCGAGTTGGGGAGGGGCCATTTCCAACTGAATTACACGATCAAACCGGACGGCATTTAGCTGACAAAGGCCATGAATTTGGCGCAACGACTGGACGCCCTCGGCGGTGTGGATGGTTGGACGTTTGTGCGCTGCAGCGAGTCGTTGAGATGAATAGCCTAACGGGCCTGTGTATTACCAAGTTAGACGTTTTAGATGGCCTTGATTCAATTGCGATCTGCGTCGACTACCAGGAAGATAACGATGGAGCGATAAAGCCCGTTTACGAGCATTTACCCGGCTGGCAAGGGAAGACTGCATCAATCAAGGTGTACCAAGAATTGCCAGATAATGCTCGTGCTTACCTCGATCGCATTGAAGCGCTTTGCGGCATTCCTATTGACTTGATTTCAACAGGTCCTGACCGGTCGGAGACTATTGTCAGGCGCGCCATCTAGCCTGCGAACTGCGACGGCACTGGCAGGAGAGTAGGGCAAGCTCGATAGCGATTCAGAGCCCTTGCTATCGTTTCGATACAGTTTGATGATAACGAAACTCGACTTTTCTGAATGGTCCGTTAAGTCGCCTTTTTATAAGGGTTAGCAATGCGACCATCGGCAGTCGTATGTGAATCTTGGAGGTTTGTATGATTATTGATCATCTGCGGTTGAGACGTTTTGCTACGGTAGTGCTCGAGCATTTAGGAACCGAGACGGCGAAAGCAGCTGAGACTGCCGACCATTTAGTTGAGGCAAATCTCAAAGGTCACGACTCTCATGGCGTTGGCATGATCCCCAATTATGTTGGCAGTGCGCTGCGAGGGGGTTTGCAAGTTAATGCCGAGGCGCAGGTGGTCAAAGATCAAGGCGCAGTTTTGTTAATCGATGGTGGCTTTGGGTTTGGGCAGGTTGTGGGCCGTCAAGCCACTGATCTGGGTATCGAAAAAGCCAGAGCCCTTGGTATCGCTTGCGTCGGATCACGGAATAACCATCATTTAGGCCGGATTGGGTCCTATGCCGAGCATTGTGTTGCAGCCGGAATGGTCTCGATTCATTTTGTTAATGTAGTGGGTCACCCGCCCTTTGTGTCAATGTGGGGTGGCCGAGACAAGCGGTTGCAAACCAATCCATTTTGTTGCGGTGTGCCAACGGAATCAGAGCCCCTGATACTGGATATGGCGACCAGCGCGATTGCTTTGGGCAAAGTGCGGGTAGCCAGTATGAAGGGGGAGCCTGTCCCTGAGGGGTCCCTCTTTGATCACCTGGGACGGCCTACCCAAGATCCCAATGCTATTAGCGAGGGCGGCTCGTTAGGGCCTTTTGGACAACATAAAGGTTCTGGTTTGGCATTGATGTGCGAGTTGTTGGGTGGTGGCTTGGCGGGTGAGTGGACCATGCAGGATATCGATCAGCAAAAAGAGGTTACCGTTAACCACATGTTGATGCTGATATTGGACCCCAATGTGTTTGGTGGAGCCGAGGGCTTTGCTCGGGAAGTCAATGGTATGCAGGCCTATGCCAGAAGCGCGGCGCCTGCTGAAGGTTTTGAGCGTGTTCAATTACCCGGTGACCCAGAACGTACCTCGAGAGTCAGTCGGCTCGCAGAAGGTATACCAATAGATGCACAATCCTGGCAGGCGATTTGCCAAGCGGCTGAAAAGGCGGGCATGTCTGCTTCCGAGATCATAGCCTTAACGCAGGCTTGACAGGCAAAATCTGCGCCGACAGCATTTGAAGACAAATTTAGGTACAATGCTCGTCCAGTCGAGGACGAGACAGGACTCTCAGCAGCAAAAAAGTGGTGCCGAGAAGAGGACTTGAACCTCCACGGGGTTTCCCCCACTAGCACCTGAAGCTAGCGTGTCTACCAATTCCACCACCTCGGCAACGAGGAGCCGAAGATTACTAGCAGGCTTGTAGTCTGTCAACGCGCGCCGCTTAACCTGGCCTGCAGGAGCGATAATTGATCCCAAAAGACCCGAACTTTGATCGAGAGGCTAAGCGGTATGAGCGTCCGATTGCGAGCCGGAAATTTATTTTGTCCCAAATTTCCGAGGCCGCAGAGCCGCTTACCGCCCGGCAAATCGCCGGTCGCCTTGGCATTACCGACCCAGAGGACAAACGCGCCCTAAAAGCTCGACTTGCAGCAATGCAACGAAGTGGTGAATTGGTCATGAACAAGCGCCGTGGATATCGACTGCCGGTCGATTCTGACCTGAAAGAGGGCACGATTTCCGCGCACCCTGATGGGTTTGGTTTTCTCATGATCGAGGGTTTGTCGTCAGATGTTTATCTCGGAGCACCCGAAATGAAGCGGTATCTGCATGGTGACCGAGTGCTCGCCAGAATGCTTGGAGAGGATGCTCGAGGCCGACCTGAGGCGGAGATAGTTAAAGTCGTTTCAAGATCAATCAAGGAAATCACTGGCCGATTGGTAATTCAAAAGCATCGGGCCTTTGTGGAACCGCTCAATCGGCAAGTGCATCAAGCTGTCAACATTAGCCAACCCATAGGCGCTGAATTTAAATCTGGTCAGATCGTAGTGGTTGCCATCACTGACTACGGTTCGATTAGAGCCGGATTGACCGGTCAGATAAAAAAATTGTTAGCTGATGAGCTAACCCCCGAAGTTGAAATTGAGGTCGTGCTCAATAATCATCAAATTCCTGTTGATTTTCCTGAGTCGGCGCTGATCCAAGCTAAAGCTTGTACTTCTGAGTCCCTAGAAGCAGAAATTAATAAGCGCAAGGATTTGCGTCACTTACCGTTTGTCACGATTGACGGTGATGATGCGAAAGATTTTGATGATGCTGTGTATGCAGAGGCAACGGGAGAGGGCTATGCCCTGTATGTCGCAATCGCTGATGTCGGTCACTATGTAAAACGGGACTCGCCGCTGTACGAAGAAGCCATTAATCGAGGCACAAGCGTTTACTTTCCACAAAGAGTCGTTCCTATGTTGCCCGAAGGTCTGAGTAATGGACTTTGTTCCCTCAGGCCGGATGAGGATCGGCTAGTGCTTGTCTGCGAGCTTATGTTTGATGCCCATGGCAATCGAGGTGCCTATCGTTTTTATGAAGGCGTCATTCGATCGAAAGCACGATTGATTTATGAAGAAGCCGCAGATTGGCTCGCTGGAACTAAAACGGTGCCCAAGATTCGCGACGCCGTAGCCGCATCCTTAACTGCGCTAAATGACTTGTACCAGCGCCTCTGGCAACAACGCGAAGCTCGAGGGGCTCTAGAGATTGAGACCCCGGAGCTTAAAATCGGTTGGGATACAGAGGGCGCGCTTATCCACTTAGCGCCGGTTGCTCGAACCGAGGCGCATAAGCTGATTGAAGAGTGCATGTTAGCTGCGAATGTGGCGATGGCGGAATTTATTACGAGCGCGGATGCGCCGGGTCTATTTCGGGTCCACGACGAGCCTGATACTGAGCGGGTAGAGCGGTTAGCGAGCGCACTAGCGCAGTTTGGGTTAGCGTTAGATGCAGAACTGGGCCGGGTGAAGACGCAAAACTTTCAAAAGATCTTGGATGCCACTCGAGACATGCCGGCTTCAAGCGCCCTGCAAATGTTGGTTTTAAGAACCATGAACCAGGCGATCTACACCCCAGAAGCAAGGCCCCATTTTGGATTGAATTATCCGTCCTATGCGCACTTTACATCGCCTATAAGGCGGCTGTCTGATTTGGTGAATCATCATTTGGTTAAAGAGAGCATCGCAAAGCGCAAACGCGGCCGTCGACCAACGGAAAAACCTGTGTCTTTCGAGGACATGTTGCAGCTCGGTGACCGCGCGAGCGTAACAGAGCGTCGCGCTGACATGGCGGTTTATGAAGTGCTGGCCTGGTTGAAATGCGAATATCTAAAGCAGTTCGTCGGGGATGCATTTGAGGGTGTCATTACAACAGTGACAAAATTTGGGTTGTTTGTGACTCTTGAGCCTATGATGGCCGAAGGTTTGGTTCATATTTCAAATTTACCCAAAAACCGTTATCAGTTTGACCCAGAGCAAAGTGCCCTCTTCGCTGAAAAGACTGGCGCTGCCTTTAGAATGGGTGATCGGGTGCTGGCTCAGTTAGACTCGGTCGACAGCAGTCTAGGTCAGGTCAGTCTGTCGCTAGTGACTCACGAACCGGTTAAGCGCCGGGGACAATCCGCTGGACGGAAAAATGCGCCAAAGCGCAAAGGGAAATCAACTACGAGAGCAAAGCAGGGTCGCCGTGGCAAATAATTGGGTTTATGGCTTTCACGCAGTATCGCAGGTTTTAAAGCGGGCGGTCCCAGGAACGCTTTACCTTCGACAAGGGCAGGTGTCAGAGCGGGCAGAGTCGATGATAAAGCTCGCAGGATATCCCGATTGCGTGATTGAGCGCTGGGAAGCAGCAGCCTTTAAAGATGCTCTTGGTGAGACTGCGTCCCATCAGGGGGTGGCGTTTCTGAGCCGTCATGCGCCTATCGTCCCCCAACAAACGCTTGATGACGTACTTTCGCCGTCGGCTGGCCATAAAATCATCTTGGTTTTAGATGGCGTGACAGACCCAGGCAATCTAGGCGCGTGTTTGCGAAGTGCTGCAACCTTTGGGGTTGACGCAGTTGTTGTCCCGAAACATGGTTCAGCGCCCTTAAACGCGGCTGTATTTAAGCGCTCAGCGGGCGCTGCGTCTCACGTGCCAGTGATTGAGGTGGTGAACCTAGCGCGGGCGTTCAAGCAGATGAAGGCGAACGGACTTTGGGTTATCGGCACCGCCCTCGGTGCCGGTCAGGCATTGCATGAGGTTGATCTGGCCGGTGATGTGGCGCTGGTTATGGGCTCAGAGGGCGAAGGATTGCGGGTGAATACACGCAAACATTGCGATCTCCTAGTTGAAATCCCGATGGCGATTTCGGCATTTAATCTAAACGTCAGTGTGGCAACAGGGGTCTGCTTGTATGAGGCGTTCAGGCAGCGGGGCTCTCAGTCGCCGAACTAATTTGCACATCTCAAGACAATTTCGTAAACTGCGCGGCCTTATTTCTATTCACTCCTTGCTGCACCGGATAACCCGGGTGGCAATTACCGAGAGGAGATCTCTATGCGACATTATGAAGTCGTCTTTATGGTGCACCCTGGGCAAAGCGAACAAGTTCCGGGGATGATCGAACGTTATTCAAATCTGATTACCCAAGGCGGCGGTGCTGTACACCGGGTTGAAGATTGGGGGCGCCGACAACTGGCCTACCCGATTAACAAAATTTTTAAAGCGCACTACGCGATGCTGAACATTGAGTGTAGTTTAGACACGCTTGAGGAGCTAAGCGATGCGTTTCGATTTAATGATGCTGTGGTTCGAAACATGATCATGGGACGCAAGCAAGCGGACTTAGGCGAGTCACCCATCATGAAGATTGAGAACGAAAGCAAAGAGCGCAAGGTGCGTGAAGAAAGCCGCGCCGCCAGGGCCGAATCCAAAGCCGCTGAGGCTGCCCCTCAATCGGATGCTACAAAACCAGCATCAGAAACCAGTGTAGATGCTGAGCAAGGAGCCTAATCATGTCGCGTTTTTTTAGAAGAAGAAAGTATTGTCGGTTTACTGCTGAAGGCATTTCAGAAGTGGACTACAAAGACATTGAATTGCTGAAAGCCTATATTACTGAAACAGGTAAGATCGTACCTAGTCGAATTACGGGTACTAAGGCGAAATATCAGCGCCAGCTGGCAAAAGCGGTAAAGCGAGCAAGATACCTAGCGCTTCTGCCTTACACCGACGCCCATAAATAAAAAGGCGGTCTTGATTCGGTGAAAGGGCTCGCAAATTTTGTGATGCGAGGCCGGTTACAGGCCAGTGGCGTCGCTGCGCTGACCTCGGCACTACCCATATTAGGGTGGTTGGGAACCTCGGTTGTAGCGCTGGTGATTTTAAGGCAGGGCATCAAAGAAGGGCTTTTGGTATTTCTTTGGGCCGCATTGCCACTGATCGTTATTTACCAAACTGGCGGTGACGTCAGCGGTTTAGCAGCTCTAGTCGGCACCTTTGTTTTGGCATCGGTGTTACGAGCGACAACCTCTTGGGAGCTTACGCTGGTAGCAGCGCTGATTGCAGCAACCTTGGGGAGTTTTATATTTTCGGTATTGTCCGAGCCGATTTTGTCAGCGTTTGTAGAATGGTATGTCAGTACGATCGCGACGCTGGCGGAGGAGGCAGGTGTAGCTGGCATCAGCTTTGATGAAGGCCGGCGCCAAGCGATGAGTTATCTTGCGATGGGGCAAGGATACCTCATGATTTTGGCGGTGATGTTAGCGCGTTGGTGGCAGAGCCATTTGTTTAACCCGGGCGGGTTCAAGCAAGAGGTTCAGGGTCTAAGACTGTCGCCGAAGGTGTGCGTGCCGCTCATCGGACTGATGGTTTTGTGTGCGCTAACCGACGGGTACGCTGCATGGGTGGGTTTGTTGGCCATGCCTTTTGTGGTTGCAGGTTCCGGTTTGGTGCATTGGTTTTTCGCACACAAGAAGGTACCAAGTCAGTGGTACTTCGTGTACTACATGCTGTTGATGCTGATGTTTCAATGGGTATCGACGTTGCTTGTTATGCTGGTATTCGCCGATGGTGCGTTAGATTTAAGACGAAGAATTGAATCCAAAGAGGATTAAACCATGGAAGTAATCTTATTAGAGAATGTTGCGAATCTGGGTGGCTTGGGTGACCAGGTCACGGTCAAGCCCGGCTACGGTAGAAATTTTCTTGTCCCCAAGGGCAAAGCTGTGCCTGCGACGGCGGCTAATATCGCTGATTTTGAAGCTCGCAGGGCCGACCTACAGAAAGAAGCCGATGCCCAGCGCAAGGCTGCTGAAGCCAGGGCGGAAAAGATTAACGCGTTAGCGATTAAAATCGCGGCCAACGCTGGCGAGGAGGGTAAGCTCTTTGGCTCGGTGACGGTCAGAGATATTGCCGATGCAGCAACTGCAGCAGGCGTTGAGATTGACCGCAGCGAAGTAAGGTTGCCGACAGGTCCGCTTCGGGAAGTGGGCGAATATCAAGTCGAGATTTATTTGCATCCGGAAGTTAGCGCAGAAATGAATGTTGCGGTTGAGGCTGAGGAAGCGTTCCCATCCTAATCGCAATCCTATAGTCTAGGTTTCCCCTAGCGCAGAGCATAGTTTTGTGGCGATCGACTTGGATGATCATCAGTCCCTTAAGGTACCCCCTCACTCGATAGAAGCTGAGCGGTCTGTCCTTGGGGGATTGATGTTAGACACCGATGCATGGGACAGGGTGTCTGCTTTGATCACGGGAGATGACTTCTACCGTACCGAACACCGACCGATCTTTCGTGCCATGGAAGGGTTGGCGGGTCAAAATAAACCGTTAGATATTGTCACCTTAGCCGAATCCCTTGAATTGCATGGCGAGCTCGAGGCGGTGGGGGGCTTAGCGTACCTAACTGAACTTGCTGCGAGCACCCCAAGTGCTTCAAACGTGGCCGCCTACGCAGAGATCGTGCAGGAGCGATCAACGGTGCGTAAACTCATCGGAGTTGCTCACGAAATTGCTGACAGTGGTTTCAATCCCCAAGGCCGCGATAGCGCTCGTCTTATCGACGAGGCCGAGAGCAAAGTATTCAAGATAGGCGATGAGCGGCCTAGCCGGGGCGGTCCGGAAGGGGTCGGCCCTCTGTTGACCAAAGCCATCGATAAAATCGATGAGCTGTATCGTACCAAGGGCGCACTGACCGGTATTAGCAGCGGCTTTCAAGATCTCGATGCAATCACCAGCGGTCTTCAGCCTTCCGATCTAATAATCGTAGCTGGCAGACCCTCCATGGGTAAAACCGCGTTAATGATGAATATCGCAGAGAGTGCGGTGATTTCTGGCACTCAGCCAGTGATTGTGTTCAGCTTAGAGATGCCCTCACATTCTTTGATCATGCGGATGTTGTCGAGCTTGGGGCGTATCGATCAGACTAAGATTCGCAATGGCCAGTTGGGCGATGATGATTGGCCGCGCCTAACGTCTGCGGTGACTCTCCTCAATGATAAACCTCTGTTTGTCGATGATACGGCGGGATTAACACCCAATGAAATGCGATCGCGGACCCGCAGAATTGTTCGGGAGCATGGGCCCGTTGGAATGATCGTCGTTGATTATTTGCAGCTTATGCAAACCTCAGGAACGCCAGAAAATCGCGCGGTGGAGATTTCTGAGATCTCTCGGTCTTTAAAATCTATTGCCAAAGAATTTGAATGTCCGGTAGTTGCTGGTTCTCAACTTAACCGGGGCCTAGAGCAGCGAACGGATAAACGTCCGGTGATGTCAGACCTGCGAGAATCCGGCGCGATCGAACAGGACGCGGATCTGATCATGGCGGTCTATCGCGATGAGGTCTATCACGAGGACACGCCAGATAAAGGCATTGCCGAGATCATCATATTAAAACAGCGCAACGGGCCTATCGGCCGCAAGAAGCTGGCCTTTATGGGTCAATTCACCAAGTTCGAAGACTTGGCTAGAGACTACGAAGATTACTACGAGTGATGATTGAGGGTGCTCGTGCCGAGATTGACCTCACGGCCATCACGAAAAATCTTGCCACCGTAAGGGCGGCCGCGCCAGGTCGCAAGGTAATGGCCGTAATTAAGGCAGACGCTTACGGGCATGGTGCTGAAAAGGTCGCCAAACATTTAACAGCGGTTGATGCCCTAGCGGTTGCTCGAATCGGGGAAGCGGTGGCCTTAAGGCAAGCGGGGATTGATCGACCGCTTGTTGTGATGGAGGGTATTTTCGATGCCGAAGGCGCTAGACTCGCAGAGGCCCTTGACTTAGATTTGGTGGTTCATGCGCCATATCAGGCAGCGCTTATCAAAAAAGCAACTTGCAAGGTATGGCTCAAGGTCGAGACTGGGATGAACCGCCTGGGTCTTACAACGGACCAACTTGCAACGTGTCTGCAGCAAATTCCGGAGCAACGCATACTCGGATTGATGTCGCATCTATCTGATGCCGACGCGCCTGAGAAGGCTAAAAACGGGCTGCAACTGAACCGACTAATGGTCGAAGCAGATCGATATGGTTTGCCGACCTGCCTGGGTAATTCAGCCAGCATTTTAGGGGGTTCAGCAGGAGACTGTGATTGGGTTCGGCCAGGACTTATGCTTTACGGCGTAAGTCCATTGTCTGGCGCATTGCCACCATTACACCCAGCGATGTCTTTAAAAGCGCCGGTCATTGCGGTGAAATCAGTACCAGCTGGCGCCACCATAGGTTATGGCAGTACCTGGACTGCGCCAGATGAGCGGACTGTCGCGGTATTGGCTATAGGCTATGCCGATGGCTATCCCAGAGAGATTAAACCAGGTACAGAGGTTTGGTTAGGACAACGCGAGCAGGAAATCCTCGGTCGCGTATCGATGGATATGACGGTGATATCCACCAAAGACGGGGACGTGCCTCAGATCGGTGATGAGGCAGAACTCTGGGGCTTAAGGATTTCTGTGGCTAAGGTCGCCGCTGCCGCACACACGCTGCCCTATGTTTTGCTCAGCGGACTGAGTCATCGGGTACTTCGTAGTTATCGGGAGTAGGCCAACGATGAAGAAAACCAAAATTGCTTTTGTATGCGGCGACTGCGGCTCCGAATACAACAAATGGCAGGGGCAATGCCATGACTGCCAGGCTTGGAATACCCTTAAGCAGATTAGCCTGGGGAACCCAAGAAATGATCGTAAAGCGGGTTACACAGGTTCGGTCGAGGCCTTACAAACCCTTGATCAAATTGTGGTTGCAGAGCAACCACGGATGTCTTTGACCTCGGCAGAGTTTAATCGTGTGCTAGGGGGAGGCTTAGTGCCTGGCTCTGCGGTGCTCATCAGTGGTTCTCCCGGTGCAGGTAAGAGCACCCTATTGATCCAAGCCCTCTGTGAGCTGGCGAAAACACAGGCCTGCTTGTATATCACTGGGGAAGAGAGCTTGGCTCAGATTGCGATGCGAGCCAATCGTCTAAGTCTTTCTACTGACCGCCTGAAGGTTATGGCGGAAACTCGGGTAGAGACAATTGCTGAAGCTTGGGATGCCAATCAACCCAAAGTTTTGGTGATTGATTCGATCCAAGTGATGCACAGTGATTGGGTCGAGTCCGCTCCGGGTAGTGTGAGCCAAGTACGGGAGTCCGCCGGGTTTTTGATCCAAAAGGCCAAACAGACTGGCACGATCTTAATCGTCGTTGGACATGTGACCAAAGACGGTAACCTTGCAGGCCCGCGGGTGCTTGAGCATATGATCGATGCATTTTTAATGTTAGAAGGTGACGCTGACGGTCGATACCGAACCCTCCGATCGATTAAAAATCGATTTGGTGCTGTCAACGAACTGGGTATCTTTGCCATGACCGATCAAGGTTTAAAAGATGTCGCCAACCCTTCAGCAATATTCTTGAATCGGTCAGACCTTGATGCGCCCGGTAGTGTCGTCATGGCGGTCTGGGAAGGCACAAGACCGCTATTGGTAGAGGCGCAAGCATTGGTCGATCAGAGCGCTTTTTCTAATCCCCGTCGGATAGCGGTAGGTTTTGAGCAAAATCGCTTAGCGATGCTCTTGGCCGTTCTAAGCCGTCATGGCGGGCTGCAAGTGGCGGACCAAGACGTGTATATCAATGCTGTCGGCGGCATTCGCGTCGATGAAACCAGTAGCGATCTTGCCGTCCTTATGGCGGTGGTCTCGAGCTTCCGCAATCAGCCATTACCGCAAGATCTGATCTGTTTTGGAGAAGTGGGGCTATCAGGAGAGATTCGACCGGTTCCCAACGGTCAAGAGCGCTTAAGAGAAGCGGCAAAGCACGGTTTCAAGCGAGGGCTCATTCCAAAAAGCAACGTTTCTAAGCAGGCAATCGAAGGTATGACGCTGTACCCGGTGTCGCAGCTATCAGAAGCGCTATCAATTTTGAGCGACTGGTAACGTTTACGTCGCGAGTTTTTTGTAACGAACTCTGGTTGGTGTCAAATCTTGATTACCCAAACGTTTTTTCCTATCCGCCTCGTACTCTGAATAGTTACCCTCAAAAAACTTTGCTTGGCTATCGCCTTCGAAAGCCAAAATGTGCGTCGCGATCCGATCAAGAAACCATCGATCGTGAGAGATCACCATCATCGCTCCTGGATAGGTCTCAATGCCTGACTCAAGCGCTCGCAACGTCTCAACGTCTAAGTCGTTGGTCGGCTCGTCAAGGAGCAAAAAGTTGGCGCCAACTTTGAGCAGTTTGGCAAGGTGAACTCGATTACGTTCACCGCCAGATAAATCTTTCACCAGCTTCTGCTGGTCCGCGCCCTTAAAGTTGAAACGGCCAACGTAGGAGCGAGAGGGTGTTTCATAGCGACCAATTTTGATGATCTCGCTGCCTTCAGAGATTTCTTCCCAGACCGTTTTTTCGCCGCTTAAGGCATCGCGACTCTGATCGACGTAGCCGAGTTGAACGGATTCGCCGAGACTTATGGTGCCCGTATCAGGGTCGGCTTGACCGCTAATCATTCGAAACAAAGTAGACTTACCAGCGCCGTTGCCACCAATAATGCCGACGATTGCGCCTTTAGGGATACTTAAAGTGAGGTCACTAATGAGCAACTTATCCTGAAAGCCTTTCGACACCCCCTCAATTTCGAGCACTTTATCACCCAACCGAGGGCCTGGTGGAATGTAAAGTTCTTGGGTTTCGTTGCGAGTTTGAAACTCTTGGGAATTGAGCTCGTCAAACCTAGCAAGGCGAGCACGATTTTTTGCTTGCCTGGCTTTGGGCTGGGTTCTTACCCATTCGAGTTCTGCTTTTATGGTCTTTTGCCTGGCTTGTTCTTGGCGTTGCTCTACAGCAAGGCGTTTCTCTTTTGCCTCAAGCCAAGCGGAGTAATTACCTTCGTAAGGGATACCGAGACCCCTATCAAGCTCAAGTATCCAACCGGCTGCATTGTCTAAAAAGTAGCGATCGTGGGTGATGGCGACCACGGTGCCAGGAAAATCGGTAAGGAAGTGCTCTAACCAGCCAACGCTCTCTGCATCAAGGTGGTTGGTTGGTTCATCGAGCAATAGCATGTCTGGGTTTGCCAGTAGCAAGCGGCACAAGGCAACCCGGCGGCGTTCTCCACCCGAGAGCGTATCAACGGCGCTGTCAAAAGCAGGCAATCGGAGGGCGTCTGCTGCCACTTCGATTTTTCTTTCTAAGTCCCAGCCATCGCAGGCATCGATTTTAAGTTGTAACGCCCCTTGCTTGTCGAGTAGCTCCGTCATTTCATCGTCGGACATAGGTTCCGCAAAACGGTCACTGATCGCGTTAAATTCATCGATCAAATCTTTGATTTCTCGGACCCCGTCTTCTATGTTGCCAAGCACATTTTTGTCGGCATCAAGGGCAGGTTCCTGAGGTAAGTAACCTATTTTGAGATCCGGCTGTGGCCTTGCCTCGCCCAAGTGTTCTTGGTCGATGCCGGCCATGATGCGCAGCAAACTCGATTTCCCAGAGCCGTTGAGACCAAGGACACCAATTTTTGCCCCGGGGAAAAAAGACAAAGAGATGTCTTTCAAAATTGTGCGATTAGGCGGCACAATTTTTCCAACTCGATTCATCGAAAATACATACTGCGCCATGATTTAGCCCCCAGACAATCCAAATTAATCAAATACTGTTAAAACGATTAAACCTCAAATAGCCTAGCGTACAAAGGCAGTTTGCTGAAAGCGTTCTAATCAAGTGGTAACAGAAATTTTTTAGAGGCAACGTTGCTATGACGATTCGGGCGGCCGGCACTAGAGCGTTAAAAGGCTTCATAAGCTGACGGACTTAAAAGTGCCAAATAGTTTGGCTGGGCGTTGGCATACTTGCGTTACGTCTGGTCGTCCTAGTGCCTGAGCGATGAGCGCTTGCGGGTTATGGTTACTGCCCAAAGGGCGAGCCAGTTTT
>Ga0255756_1000234_pt1 | contig 67549 bp, 64 predicted proteins | sample 011ome_20_FD_179956 | JGI IMG/M metagenome (GOLD analysis project Ga0255756, IMG submission 179956) | Coastal salt marsh microbial communities from the Groves Creek Marsh, Skidaway Island, Georgia - 011509CT metaG (version 2) | ecosystem: Environmental > Aquatic > Marine > Intertidal zone > Salt... | reverse complement strand
CACTGCAACATAGGGTTGCGGTGCGGGGGGGAAAACGAAATTCATGCCAGTCACCTGTTTCTTGGGATCACAAATATCAATCTGCCCTAAATCAAATAGGTTGTCACCATCAGATCAGAAGCCCACAAACAATTCCAGGTGCGCGGTTATCATATTGATCATTGTTATTTTGAAAAAATGACGGCGCGTTCAATTAGTGTTAAATATGTATTGCCACAGGGGCGACAGACGCCACAAAAAATCAAGCCAAACGCTTGAAAAATTCGGGAAGCAAATCAGGCCATGCCTAATGATTTTCATAACATCTCAAAAACATTCGACGTTGTCTATGACACGCTACGCAATCGTATTATGACGCCTGAGCTGCCTCCGGCCACAAAATTGAATCGCCGAGAGTTAGAGGCCGAGTTTGGTGTCAGCCAAACCCCGATCCGGGACGCGATGACGCGTCTGTCCGATGAACATTTGATTGATATCTTTCGTCAGTCCAAGACAATGGTCGCACGCATCAACCTAGAAGAACTACATACCGTTTTCTTGCTGCGCAACGCCATGAAAAACGATCTGGCCGAACGGCTTGCACAAGGTGTATCACCTGCGGATTTTGAATGCGCGCATCACATTGTCAGAATACAACAACTTGGGCTAAGCGCAAATGAAACGCTGGAAACCTTTGTCGAACAGCAGGATATGTTCGTTAAATCTCTTTACCAGATGACCGATCTAGTAAATGTGTATTTATGTTGAGCGTTTTAACCGTTTACTATGACGATCCTTGACCTTTGGTTGTTACAAAACCTTCATTTGATTTTGTTCCTGACCTAAGTTACCAACGCGCAGCATTCTGAGTGTTACACGAACAAGGACACAAGCACATGGTCACATATGCAATCAACGGCTTGGGCCGTATCGGCAAACTGGCGTTAAAGCCGCTGTTGGAACGGGGTGCCCAGATTGCATGGATCAATGACGCAGTGGGCGATCCTGAAATGCACGCGCATTTGTTGGAATTTGACACGGTGCATGGGCGCTGGGATGCGCAATTCAGCTTTGACAGCGACAGCGTCACGATAGATGGCACGCGCCTGCCGTTCATTGGCACCAAATCGCTGACAGATTTGCCGCTGGACGGCGTTGATGTTGTGATCGACTGCACAGGCGCATTCAAATCTGACGCCGCCCTTGCCCCCTATTTCGATGCGGGCGTGCGCAAGGTGGTCGTATCCGCCCCCGTCAAGGACGGCCCAACCGCTAATATCGTCTATGGTGTGAACTACGATATCTATGACCCAGCAGCGCATCATATTGTCACGGCCGCATCATGCACCACGAATTGTTTGGCCCCTGTGGTCAAGGTGATCCATGAAAACCTGACAATCCGTCATGGATCCATCACCACGATCCACGATGTGACCAACACGCAAACCATTGTGGATCGCCCCGCCAAGGATCTGCGCCGCGCGCGATCGGCGTTGAATTCGCTGATCCCCACAACAACCGGCAGCGCGACAGCGATTACCCTGATTTACCCTGAATTAACGGGCCGCCTGAATGGCCACGCCGTGCGCGTGCCCCTGTTGAACGCATCCCTGACCGATTGCGTGTTCGAGGTTGAAACACCCACCACCGCCGAGCAGGTCAACGCCCTGTTTGAACAGGCAGCATCTGGGGAATTGCAGGGAATACTGGGCTATGAAACGCGGCCGCTGGTGTCCACGGATTACACCAATGACAAACGGTCATCGATCATTGACGGCCCCTCAACCATGGTGATCAACGGGACCCAAGTGAAAATCTATGCCTGGTATGACAACGAATATGGATATGCCCATCGTTTGATCGATGTGGCCATGATGGTCGGATCCCATCTGACATGACCGCCGCACGCCAAGGGATTGCCGCCTATACGGCCGTAACGGCGGCCTATTGGGCGTTTATGATCACCGATGGCGCGCTGCGCATGTTGGTATTGTTGCATTTCCACAGTCTGGGGTTTTCGCCCGTTCAACTGGCCTATCTGTTCATATTGTATGAAATCGCGGGCATGGTGACGAACCTGACCGCGGGCTGGATTGCGGCGCGTTATGGGCTGGCCTCGACACTTTATGCAGGATTGACGTTACAGGTGGTGGCCTTGGTCGCGCTGACGCAGTTGGACACAAACTGGACCATCGCCCTGTCCGTGACATTCGTTATGCTGATCCAAGGTCTAAGTGGTGTTGCCAAAGACCTGACGAAAATGTCCGCAAAATCCGCCGTTAAATTTCTGGCCCCCGACCAGAACAGCGGGCTGTTTCGGTGGGTTGCCATTCTGACCGGTTCAAAAAACGCGATCAAGGGCATCGGGTTTTTCATCGGTGCGGCCCTGCTGGGAACCTTGGGGTATAATGCGGCCTTGTTGGCGATGGCGGCGGTGCTGTTTATCGTGCTGATCGTGATCGTGATGCGTATGCCGTCGGGCCTGCCCCAAGGCAAAACAGGCGCGAAGTTCAGCGACATCCTATCGACATCGGCAAATATCAACTGGCTGTCGGCCGCGCGGTTTTTCCTGTTTGGCGCGCGCGATGTGTGGTTTGTGGTGGGCATCCCAATTTATTTCTATGGCGTTTTGTCGGATGGCACGCCACATGGCAACAAAACCGCGTTTTTCATCATTGGCGCGTTCATGGCGGCGTGGATCATCCTGTATGGAATGGTCCAAGCCGCAGCGCCCAAAATCCTGAAATCGCGCGACAGTGGACTGGCCCAACAAATGCGGGCCGTGACCCATTGGGGATTGATTCTGGCTGCGGTTCCGATTGCACTGACCGCACTGACATTGACCGGCACGCCACAGACCCCCGTATTTGCCATGATAATGGCCGCAGGCCTGATCGTGTTTGGGGTGATTTTTGCGGTAAATTCATCGCTGCATTCCTATCTGATCTTGGCCCTTAGCTCGGCCGAGCGGGTCACACTGGACGTAGGCTTTTATTACATGGCCAATGCAGGTGGGCGATTGTTGGGAACATTGCTGTCTGGCCTGACCTATCAATGGGGCGGACTGCCGTTGATGTTGGGGGCGGCAAGCCTGATGGTGATGATCGCCGCGATTGCGGGCACGCGTCTGCACGCCACCGACACCCATTAATCACGTTTTTGTCAGACCCGTTGAACGGCACCTGATCTGCGTTATCTGCCCGTTTGTAAACAATAAAACGGGAAAAATAATGTCTGATAAACCAACCGACCTAAAAGGCCTGTGGCTGTCCATCGCACTTATTGCCGCCATGATGTTTGGCGGCCCTGTGATGCTGATGGGGGTGATGGGGGCCTGACGGCAAACGCCCTGCCCGCGCCTTGTCCCCTGTGCGCGATTGGTGCCCAACATAACCGGCGGTGACCCATGTGGGTCATCGCGAACCGCCTGCGTTTCAATATGCTTAAGTCTACAAGGATATAGACAACTAAGGCAGATCAACTGGCAAAATATCAACACCCTGTTGTTTCCAAAAATGCAGCATGTCGATAAAAATCCAGTTTTCCGCCAACTTATCCCCCTGACGGCGATAAATGTCGATCACGCGAAATTCACCGCGTTTGTGCGTGGCGGGCATCCCCATAAAATCACCGCTAAGGGTGGCGCTGAAATTGGGCCAGCCGAAAAATCCGCCATAATGCCCCTCGGCCAGACGGCAGATATGGTTTGTTTTACTGCGCTCGGTAAAGGCCGCGCGAAAGGGGCCAGAATGCTGTTTGGCATAGCGTTCGATGGTATAGGTTGCACCAATCCCCGCAGGGCCCCACCAAATCATATCCTCGCACCATGTGCGGCGCAGTTCATCGACCAAGCTTAGGCCGCTGTTCCATTGCCCCAAATCGCCAATCATTGCGTTGATAGTGGCCAGCGTTTTTTCGCCCACTTCGCGATCTTGGGCATCAAACAGCAACCCATCATGCGTTATGGGACCAGGCTGCACCATATGTGCGGCTGTGGCATGGGGAAACGGATCATAGCCCGCCTGGATCATCAGATGCGGGATGTCAAAATACATCGCCGTTTCGGTGATTTTGCCATTTTCAATTCGGTTGAATTCGCAATACCGCAGGAACACCATTTTCCCCGTGGGACGAATGCCCAACCATGGATGATCAAACAACCCCATCAGATGGCCCATCGACACGACCCATGTCGAATTGAACCCATCCATTTCATTCTGACCTGCGAAAAATATATCTTGGCGGCGCTGCATCCCTGTGATGGCGGACCGAAGCGGCCCCCAAAACTGCGATACAACCTGGTCGCGGTTTAATTCACCAAAGGGATGATAGCCGCGCCACAGGTACTCAGCATCGGTCACACGATCCAGTTCTGCCTGCATATCAGCCTGTTGCGCATCAAAGGCTGCATAGAAATCGAGGATCAATTTTTTCTGGTGTTGGAAATTGGACATTTGGCACCCTATGGCAGCAGTTCATCGGAATCATGACTTGATTTTGCATACGATTGCAAAAATGTCTTGTCAAAACAAAAATGTTGCGATTAATCTCTGTGCAAGCGTATGCAAAATTCGCAATGATTCTACTCGGGAGGACCCTGAATGGCCGAGATTCAACTAAGAAACCTTAGCAAACGCTGGGGCGATTTTGTTGGTGTTGACAACTTTGACCTAACAATCGCAGACCAAGAGTTTCTGGTGTTACTTGGGCCGTCAGGCTGCGGAAAAACAACGACGATGCGCATGATCGCAGGACTTGAGGATGCGACAGGTGGCGATATTTTGATCGACGGCAAACGCGTCAACGACCTAGAGCCCAAAGACCGCGACGTGGCCATGGTGTTTCAAAGCTACGCGCTTTATCCAAATATGAACGTCTATGATAACATCCGCTTTCCACTAAAGGTCCGCGGAATTGATCCATCGACCCATGAAGCCAAGGTGCGCCGCGCCTCGGCCATGGTCGAACTGGACGATTTTTTGCACCGCAAACCCGCGGAATTGTCTGGCGGTCAGCGTCAGCGCGTGGCCCTAGCGCGGGCGATTGTGCGCGAACCCAATGTGTTTTTGATGGATGAACCGCTGTCCAATCTGGATGCAAAGCTGCGGGTGTCCACACGCGCGCAGATCAAAAACCTGAGCCATGAATTAAAGGTGACCACCATCTATGTCACCCACGACCAGATCGAGGCGATGACATTGGCCGACCGCGTTGTTGTAATGAAACAGGGTGTTGTCCAACAGGTGGGCAGCCCAACAGACATTTACGACAACCCGGCAAATACATTTGTCGCAAGCTTTATCGGATCCCCTGCGATGAATTTGATTGAGGGACGTGTCGACAATGGATCGTTCATGGCCCCAGGGGTCGAAATGAATGGGCTACCGGTTCTACAAGGTGATATTACCTTGGGATTTCGTGCCGAGGATGCAGCAATCGCAACAGACGGATCGGGCCAAATCACTGCGCCTGTCTACACGATGGAACTGTTGGGCGATGCCACAATGATATCTGTGCGTGTTGCCGGTGCCTTGGTGTCGGTCAAAGCCGACAAAACATTCCGCGCCAAGATCGGGGATCCAATCTCGATCTCGGTGCCAATCGAAATCTGTCACCTGTTTGATACCACAAGCGGTGCGCGGATTGGGGCCAAGACCCCATAAACGTCCATAAGGGCAATCGATGGGTCCGGACGTGCACGACGGATCTAAAACCACAGGGAGAGACAAGATGTTTCTAAAAAAAATTGTATTTGCCGGCGCAATGACGGCACTGATGTCCACATCTGCACTTGCGTGTGAAATTAGCGCACGCGTGTCGATTGTTGGCAACGAATTCCCCGCAATCCAAAGCGTTGGCGCAGGCGCACAGGCCTGTACCGGTGCCGAGGTCAAAACAAACCTGACCGCGGATCACCAAAAAATCAACCTGCCCGGTATGCAGGGCAACCCAGCCGAATATACATCCGCAATTATTGCGAATTCGTCCATCGTTGCCTTGATGAACGAAGATGTTATTCGTCCGTTGGATGATCTGGTCGCCAAGCACGGCCAAGCGCTAAAGAAAAATCAGCTGATCACCATTGACGGCAAAGTCATGGCCGTCGCGTTTATGGCCAACGCACAGCATTTGGTATACCGCGCAGATGTGTTGGAACAAATCGGTGTTGAACCGCCAAAAACATACGAAGAGATGTTGGCCGCAGCCAAGATGATCCGTGATCAAGGTATCATGGAAAACCCAGTCGGCGGCGCATATGCGGCTGGTTGGAACTTGGCACAAGAATTCAACAACATGTTCCTTGGCATGGGTGGGTCGTTCTTTAAGGATGGAACCGCTGCGCCAAATATCAACACAGAGGCTGGCATCAAAACACTTGAGATGATGAAAGCATTGTCGGAATATATGAACCCAGATTTCTTGACACATGATTCAAACGCAACCAACGCAGAATTCCGCGCGGGGAACGTGGCAATCATGAATATGTGGGGGTCGCGCGCGGCATCCTTGGTTACAGCCGATGGCGTCCCACAAGAGGTCGTTGACGGATTTGCAATCGATGGCCCGATGACAGTCGGCGGTGGTGACACACCAGCATCGACATTGTGGTGGGACGGCTGGACCGTTGCCAAAAACATCAGCGACGAAGAAGCAGAGGCCACATTCATCGCCATGATGAACGGTATTTCCCCCGATATGATGAACGACGCAGACATTCGCACCCAAGCCGTTTGGTTGATTGATGGGTATCAGCCAACAGATGCAGCCAAAGGCGTGTTTGCCGCGGCAGGTATGAACACCATTCCCTATCCAATGGTGCCATACATGGGTCTGATGCACACTGCTTTGGGCAACGAATTGGCCGACTTTATGAAAGGTGCAGAAAGCGCAGAACAAGCGTTGAAAGACGTCGAAGCCGCCTATATCGCCGCGGCCAAAGAAAAAGGGTTCCTGTAATCGAACCCAACGGGGACGGGGGCAATTTGCCCCTGTCCTGCAATTGTAATTTTCGTGACCAACTGGCAGATCGAGCACAATGAAACACCGCACATTTTTTTGGTTTTTTCTTCCCACCGGCTTGGCAATGCTCCTGTTTATCGCGTTGCCGATCGTGTCTGTTGTCACACAATCCCTGTTCACCCCGCACGAAGCCGTGCTGGTGAAGGTTGAAACCTGCACACCGTTCAGTTGCACCGAAGAAACAACAATCGACCAAAACGCCACCGCCGCAATCCGCCAGGACGAACCTCTGGGCCGGTTCGTCGGATTGGATATTTATCTAGACCGCGGCCATTTAGCGATCGCCGAAGTGGCCGAGGCTTGGAACACGCGCGCGTCCTTTGGTGATTTCTTGTCGAAATTGAACAACCTGCCATTTTATCGTGCTATCGCGTTTACGGTGGCGTTTACCTTTATCGTGACCCCATTGGTTATTTTGATGGGGTTGGCGATTGCCTTGGCGGTCAATACCGTTCACGCGCGCCTCAAGGGTGTTGTGATTTTCTTTTCGCTGCTGCCTTTCGTCATCACGCCACTGATTGGTGCTTTGGTTTTGTTTTGGATGATCGACAGTCGCGGGATCATCGGAAATTTGCTGCAATGGATGGCGGGCGATCCGTCTTTGTCGCTGAAAGCGTCGACAGGATTGATGTGGATCAGCTTGATGATTTACGGCGTTTGGCACGCGGCGCCCTTTGCCTTTGTTATTTTTTACGCAGGCCTGCAAACCCTGCCAATGGATCAAATCGAAGCGGCCCAAATCGATGGGGCATCGCGGATGCAACGCCTGCGCTATGTCATCGTGCCGCATTTGATGCCATTGGTCACCTTTGTTGCCTTGATCCAATTGATGGACAATTTCCGCGTGTTTGAACCGATTGTTGGGTTTAACGCATCGGCACATGCAACATCGCTAAGCTGGGCAATTTTCAATGACCTTGGCGGCGAAACCCAACAGCTGTCATCGGCGGCGGCAACATCCGTGATTACAATCATCGGCGTGGCCATTTTACTGTCCCCCGTTTTGGTGCGCACTTGGCGCGACTACAAAGGAAAAGTGTAATGACAACACGTGCAAATAAACTGCCCGTCGGGTTGCGGATTGCATCAACAATTTTTGTGATTGCATGGCTTTTGATGGCAGCCTTTCCATTTATTTGGACGTTTTGGGGATCGTTCAAAGTCGAGTTGGATTTTTTCTCAATCACGGATTGGACAAACGCCATCACAGGCACGCGCACCCAGCAAACCCATGGATCACCCTTTACCGGTGCCGGATATCACGGCGCCTGGGTCGAAGAGGGATTTATGCGTAATGTGATCAACACCTTTATCGTGTGTTTCTTTGTCGTTTGTACGTCATTGACCTTTGGAACATTGGGCGGCTATGCGCTGTCGCGCTCTGGCTTTCGCTATACATTTTGGCTGCTGATTGCCGCGCTGATTTTCCGTGCAATGCCCCCGATTACATTGGTCGCCGGCTATATGTTGCCGTTTTTTGAATGGAACCTTTGGGGTATTTTGCCAACAACCATCATCGTGTTGGTCGCCATTAACCAACCCTTTACCCTGTGGATGCTGCACAGTTTTTTCCAAAACATCCCCAAAGAACTGGACGAAAGCGCCAAGGTCGATGGCTGCACCCAATTCCAAGCGTTCCGCCATGTTATCATTCCCGTCATGTGGCCGGGTGTGATTACAACGGGGCTGTTTAGCTTTTTGTTGGCCTATAACGATTTTGCCGTCACATCGATGCTGTTGTCCGAAGACAATCGCACCATGGTGCCCCAAATCGCGGCATTCTTGGGCACAACCTATACCGAAGGCAACATCATGTTCGCCGTGGCCGCCGTGGTATCCGCAACTGCCCCGTTGTTCGTGTTGGTTATGTTTTTCCAACGTCAAATCGTCAGCGGCCTGACCGCAGGGGCGGTGAAAGGATGAAAGGTTCGCGTCCAGACCAAGCCGTGTTAACCCGCGATACAGACATGTCCAAAACTGATGAAACCCGCGCCGTCATCGAAGGCATGGTTGATGGTCTAAACGATCACCGGATCGACGATATTGGCCAGTTTTTCGCCCAAGGGTTTCGCTGGATGGGTAATGCGGGCTGCGGCACGAAAAACGGCCTGCAAGAATTCCAAGACAACTGGCAACGCCCCTTTCAATCGGCGTTCAGCGACAAGGTCTGCATCGACGAGGCACGGTTGTATATGGGCGAATGGGCGGGCGCATTCGGTCGCCAAGAGGCAACGCACACGGGCGAATTTTTGGGCATCAAACCTACGGGAAAACGCGTTGAAATACGCTATATGGATTTTTGGAAAGTCGTGGACGGCAAAATTGTCGACAACTGGGTCAACGTTGATTTCGCCCATGTTGCCGCGCAGCTTGGCGTTGACGTGTTTAATGGACAGGGATGGGAAACCTATGATCGCGGCGAAAAAACACCGCCGCGCCCAGACAAGTGAGGAACTGACATGGCGATAGAATATCTAAAACGCGGCAAACCCGACGCGGATCGTGCCGAGGATGACGCAAAAACAGCAGCGATTGTATCGGCAACACTGAAAGACATCGAACAACGCGGCGATGCAGCTGTGCGCGAATTGGCCAACAAATTCGATGGCTATGATCGCGACTGTTACCGGCTGAGTGATGATGAAATCCAAGCGATCATCGCCAAGGTCAGTCCTGAGGACATGGCCGACATCAAATTTGCCCAAGACCAAGTACGCAATTTCGCCCAAGCCCAACGTGACAGCATGCTGGACATCGAAATTGAAACCATGCCGGGGGTGATTTTGGGGCACAAAAACATCCCCGTTCAATCGGTGGGCTGCTATGTGCCGGGCGGGAAATTCCCGATGGTTGCCAGCGCGCATATGTCGGTGGCAACCGCATCTGTTGCGGGGGTGCCGCGGATTATTGCGGCGACACCGCCCTTTAACGGGGAACCAAATCCTGCCGTGATTGCCGCAATGCATATGGGCGGCGCACATGAAATTTATGTCCTGGGCGGGATACAGGCCGTTGGGGCCATGGCCATTGGCACCGAAACGATTGACCCTGTGCATCTGTTGGTGGGCCCCGGCAACGCCTTTGTCGCCGAGGCAAAGCGTCAGCTGTTTGGCCGCGTGGGCATTGATTTGTTTGCAGGCCCCACCGAAACCATGGTGATTGCCGACGAAACGGTGGATGCGGAACTCTGCGCCACAGATTTGCTGGGACAGGCCGAACACGGCTATAACTCGCCCGCGGTTTTGGTGACAAATTCGCGCAAACTGGCGACACAAACCATGTCAGAAATCGACCGCATCTTGAAAATTCTGCCCACAGCCGGCACTGCGTCGGTCAGCTGGCAAGATTATGGCGAAGTGATCGTATGCGACACCTATGACGAAATGTTAGAGGTGGCCAATGACATCGCGTCTGAACATGTCCAAGTTATGACCGACCGCGATGACTGGTTTTTGGAACATATGACCTGCTATGGCGCGCTGTTCCTAGGGGCGCGCACCAATGTATCGAATGGGGACAAAGTCATCGGCACAAACCACACCCTGCCCACCAAGAAAGCGGGCCGATATACCGGCGGGCTATGGGTTGGCAAATTCCTAAAAACCCACAGCTATCAGAAAGTCACCACAAACGAGGCCGCAACAATGATCGGCGAATACGGCAGCCGTTTGTGCATGCTTGAGGGGTTCGTGGGCCACGCCGAACAATGTAACATCCGCGTGCGCCGCTATGGCGGGATCAATGTCCCCTATGGCCAAGGCGCGCCGCGCAGAACGGCCGCGGAATAATATGCGCGGATAATGCACATGACGGATGTTCATACAAACAATAAATCCCGCATCGCGCCCCTGTTGGATGCGATGTATCATTTCGACGCCAAACGCGTGCGTTCTGAAATGCGTGGGATTTTTGCCCCTGACGCCGTCATTCATATGCCCCATCCGTTTGGGGATATGTCGGGGCCAGATGAATGTTATGACCTCTGTTATGCGCCATTGCTGGCATCTTGGCCCGATTTGGAACGCCGTGACTGGATTGTTATGGGCGGGCAAACCGATCAGGGCGACGATTGGGTGGGCTGCGGCGGCCACTATGTCGGGACCTTTGTTGCACCATGGCTGGACATTCCACCCACAGGGCATTTGACGCATATGCGCTATCACGAATTTTACCGCTTGGTAGATGGGCAGATCGTCGAAATGCAAGCCATTTGGGACATCCCCGAGGTGATGATGCAGGCCCGTGCCTGGCCTATGGCGCCATCCTTGGGGGTAGAACATCATGTGCCCGGCCCTGCGACATTGGATGGTCGGGTCCCCGGACCTTGGGATCGCGCCGCCGCCACAGCCAGTTGTGATCATGTGGTCAACATGTTGGCCCATATGACCAAACACCCCAGCCAAGGCGGACCCGAGGTCATGGAAATGGCGCGGTTTTGGCACCCCAAGATGAATTGGTATGGCCCCGCAGGGATTGGCACATCGCGCGGCATAGCTGGGTTTCGCAATTGGCACCAAATTCCGTTTTTGAACGCCATGCCCGATCGCGGCCAAAGCGATGATGAAATCACATTCCATTTCTTTGGCGACGGGAATTATGCCGCCGTGACGGGCTGGCCCAATATGATCCAATCTGTGTCCCAAGGGGGATGGTTGGGCATTGCCCCGTCGGGTCAAAAAATTTCCATGCGCAGTTTGGATTTTTGGCGGATGGAACATGGGTTAATTCGTGAAAATTGGGTTTTGGTTGATTTACTGGACGTCTATCGTCAATTGGGCGTAGATGTCTTTGCCCGTCTGCGCGAATTTAACAAAGCGCGCGTGCCGGGGTCGGTTCCATTCCCAGTCGGAGATATTTGATGCAATTCCCAACCACACCTACATTTGATCTAACCTCAAAACGCGCCCTGATTGCGGGGGCCTCCTCGGGTATCGGCTTGGCCGGTGCTGTGGCGCTGGCCGAACATGGGGCGGATGTTGTTTTGGCCGCACGGCGGGCCGATCGTTTGGCCGATATTGTCGCGCAAATGCAATCGCGCGGCTGGTCCGCACGGGCCGTCACATTGGACGTTGCCGATGTGGATGCCACCCGCGCCATGGTCGCAGCCGAGGGGCCGTTTGACATTTTGCTAAATTCCGCAGGGCTGGCGCGCCACACCAAGGCGGTGGACACAACGCCCGAGGATTTCGATGCCGTTATGAATATCAATCTGCGCGGCGCCTATTTCCTGACGCAGGCTGTGGCGCAGGGCATGATTGATGCGGGCAAACAGGGATCTTTGATCAATATTTCCAGCCAAATGGGACATGTCGGTGGATTGGATCGCGCCGTGTATTGCGCATCGAAATTCGCGGTCGAAGGTTTCACCAAGGCGATGGCACTGGAATTTGGCCCCCATAAAATCCGCATCAACACCATTTGTCCCACATTCATTCTGACCGAACTGACGCAATCCACCTTTGACGACCCAGACAAACGCGCTTGGGTGTTGGATAAAATCAAACTGGGCCGCGCAGGCGAGGTGCAGGATTTAATGGGCGCGGTCGTTTATTTGGCATCAAACGCATCCGCACTGGTGACAGGCACATCCATGTTGGTAGACGGGGGTTGGACAGCAGACTGATGGCAGTGACCAAGATCACATCGGCAGAGGTGGCAAGACGGGCAGGTGTCAGCCAGTCCGCGGTCAGCCGTGTGTTCACGCCGGGGGCCTCAGCATCGGCCAAAACCGTGGCCAAGGTCCGCGCCGCAGCCCAAGAATTGGGATATCGCCCCAATGTATTGGCCCGCGCCATGGTTTCCGGCAAAAGCCGCATCATCGGCGTGATTGTCGCCTATCTAAACAATCAATTTTATCCCGATGCTTTGGAAAAACTGTCAAACACCCTGCAAGAACAGGGCTATCACGTTTTGATTTTCATGGCGGCGAATGCAGCCAGTGATATTGATCGTGTTGTGGATGAAATCTTGGATTACCAAGTGGACGGCATCATCGCCGCATCCGTTGCCATGTCATCCGAATTGTCGGAACGCTGTCGTGCCGCAGGCGTGCCGATGGTTTTGTTTAACCGGTCCCAAGATGACGCACAGATGTCCGCTGTGACATCAGACAACTGCGCCGGAGGACGCAAGGTGGCCGATTATCTGACCGGCTTGGGTCACAGAAAAATAGGCTATATCGCCGGATGGGAAGGCGCCTCAACCCAGCGCGACCGCGAAGCTGGATTTATCCAAGGTCTGGCCGACGCAGGTCTGCAATTGCACGCGCGTGCCGTCGGCAATTTCACCACCCAAGGCGCGCAGGCTGCCGCGCGCGACATGTTTGACGGCATCTCACCCGACGATCGCCCCACAGCCGTGTTCGTGGCCAATGATCACATGGCACTGGCTGTGATGGATGTGGTGCGCTTTGATCTGGGACTGGATGTTCCGGGCGATGTGTCTATCGTCGGCTATGACGATGTGCCCGCCGCCGCATGGCGCGCCTATGACATGACCACCGTACGCCAACCTGCCAACCGGATGGTGGCCCAAACGGTCGAAATATTATTGGACAAAATCGAAAACCCAGCGGCGGCCCCCCGCCGTGTGGAAATTGACGGGCCTTTGATCGAACGCGGATCAACCCGAACCATACAAGGATAAAACAATGCAAGGATTTGACCCAAAATTTCGGGATTTTCCTGACTATATCATCGGCATCACCAAAGAGATTTGGGAAGACCGCGGCATCGCCACCCTGCATGATTACTATGCGCCTGACATCGTGGTGCGTTCGCCTGCATCGGTCGTCGTGGGAAATCAGGGCGTGATTGCCGCCACAATGGCAACATTGGCCGAATTTCCCGATCGCACCCTGTTTGGCGAAGATGTGATTTGGTCTGGCACGCCCGAGGCGGGCATGCTGTCGTCACACCGCCTGCATTCAACTGCAACCCATATCAATCCCGGGATCTATGGTGCGCCCACGGGCAAAAAATTGCACTATCGCATTCTGGCCGATTGCCACGCAAAAAATAACCAGATCGACGATGAATGGCTGATCCGCGACCAAGGCGCGATTGTGCGTCAATTGGGGATTGACCCGCGCGATTACGCCCGCGATCTGATCGCCCGCGAAGGGGGTCCAGAAAATTGCGTCACGCCCTTTAACCCTGACATAGATGTTGCGGGGCCATACCAAGGCTGTGGAAATGACAATGAATGGGGTGGCCGGCATGCCGATATCCTGTCGCGCATCATGAAGGCAGATTTCACAGTTATTCCAGCCGAATATGACCGCGCAGCGAATTTGACCTATGCTGGTGGAATTGACGCCCTGTCCCATGATGGGGCCGATCAATTCTGGATGGGTCTGCGGGCGTCGTTCCCAAATGCCAAATTCACCATTCACCACCAAATCGGCCGCGATGATCCCATGATGCCGCCGCGATCCGCGCTGCGGTGGTCACTGCATGGCAAACATGAAGGCTGGGGCAGTTTTGGCACACCCACAGGGGCAGAGGTTTATATCATGGGCATCAGCCACGCGGAATTTGGTGCCTTGGTCGCCGGCCAACCCAAACTACGCCGCGAATGCACATTGTTTGATGAAACAGCCGTCTGGAAACAGATTTTATTACACACAGGTGACGTATGACCCCCCACGACATGGAATCCCGCATTGTTCGCTATGGCGATTTGAAACCTTGCAAAACGGCGTTCATTGATGCGCATACACCGGGCAGTGACCAGAAAGAAAACTTTACCATCATAGGCGGTGGCGTATCCGAAAGCCCCGATCAGCATGTGCATATTTCCATCCCCCACGGGTTCAACATCGGCGCAGCCGGTCAGCCGCCCAAATGCCGCAATTCGCTGCATGATCACCGCACGGCCGAGGCATTTTTTGTGCTATCAGGGCGCTGGCGGTTTTTCTGGGGCCGCTGGGGCGACGCGGGCGAGGTGACCTTGGAACAGGGCGATATTTTCAACATCCCCACGGGTATTTTCCGCGGGTTTGAAAACATCAGTACCGATTACGGAATGATCATGGCCATTCTGGGCGGCGATGATGCCGGCGGCGGCGTCATGTGGGCCCCCCAAGTGATCGAGGATGCTGCAGATCACGGATTGATTTTGGGCGAAAACGGCAAGCTTTATGATACCAAGCAACAACAACGCCTGCCCGAGGGCGTAAACCCGATGCCCGTGATGAGCGACGAAGAATTGGCCAAACGCCCCGAACCCACAACGGCGGATGTGTTGCCCAACCATGTGGCACGATATTGGGATATGGTGGCCTTTGCCGATAAACGCCCCTGCAAGGTGATCGGCGAAACGGGACTGTTGCGCGACAAACCCGGGTTTGAGGTTGATTTCATCACCCGCGCCAGCGCCACAGATCGCAAACACAAACACGACCGCCCCAGTGTCTTGATGCCCGTGCGCGGTCATTGGCGTGTGGATTGGGACGGCGGCAGCACCACATTGGCGCCTGGCGATACAATGTCAGTGCCCGAAAACCTGATGCATTCGGCAGTGCCGTCCATGACGGGCGAAGCCGCAATGTATCATATCGTTTCCACAAACGATCCAGCAGGTCTAACCTGGTCCCCTGCCCCATAGCACATCAGCACCAGCGGATCACACCCCAAGTGTTTGATCCGCTGCCCATGTCCCCAAAGCCAGCGAAGACGTCAGTCCCGGTGATTCAATACCCAGCAATGTGATGATACCGTCTTGGACGCGTAGCACGAAATCGCCGCCCTCGATTTTAGGGCGAAACCCTGCATAGGCCGGATGCAATGTACGATCGTCTATGCCGGGCCAGAATTGACGCACCGAACTGCGGAAATTGGGCTCTAACGCGGGATCAACGCGGAAATCCATCTGATCGACCCAATCCACATTCGGTCCCAGCTGCCCCTGCCCGCCCAGATCGACGGTGTAATGAATGCCCAAACCCGCCTGTTCTGGCAGGGGATAAATTAACCGTTCAAAGGGCGCAGGCCCAGAAATCGCGAAATAGCTGCCTTTGGCCCATAGTTTTGGCGGTTTGGGCGCATCGGGCCAATATTGCGCGGCCAGATCATAGGCCCCATGCCCTGCCGCATTGATCACCTGATCAAAAGCCATCTCGAATGGATCGCCCGCGCTGGTGCCGGTGACCACGATTTGATCACGCCCACGGCGGATGGTGTCAACCTTGGTGTTCAAAATCAATGTGGCACCATTGGCCTCGGCCTGCGTCAGATAGGACATCATCAAACCGGGCGCGTCCACTATTCCCGTTTTGGGCGATAGCAATGCAGCGGGAACACGCAATTGGGGTTCCATTTCCTGTGCGGCTGCCCCTGATATCAACTCTAACGGCACACCATTGTCGGCCGCACGGGTTTGCAAGGCCTGCAAAGCTGCCATTTGGTCCGTGTCTTTCGCGACGATTAATTTCTGAACCACGCTGTGGGCCACGTCAAAGCGCGCTGAGTGCGCATAAAGCATTTCGCGCCCCTGTACGCAGAATTTGGCCTTTAGGCTGTTTCTGGGGTAATACAGGCCCGCATGGACCACACCCGAGTTACGCGCCGATGTTTGTGTGCCAATCGCATCAGCCGCATCGACAACCACCACATCGGCCCCCGACTGCGCAGATTTCATCGCCGCCGCCAAACCAACGACCCCTGCCCCAATGACCAAAACAGATTTTGCCAATTTATGCCCCTTTCGATATTTCAAGGGCCAAACAGCCCCTAGGGTTCGTCCAAGGTACGTTCAAAGGCATTGGGTTGGTTGCGGTGCCGTTCGCGCAAAAACACATAAAGCCCTGATCCCACGATCATCAAGATACCTATCGCGACGTATATATCAGGCAAGTCGCCAAACACAAACCACCCCCAAAATATCGCAAGCGGCAGCAGCACATATTCATACGGCGCGATCGAGGCTGCATTTGCGCTGCTGTAGGCGCGGGACAGCGAATATCCAATGCCAGCCGTTACCAATCCCAGTAACAGGAAAAATGGCACATCCTGCGGTGCGGGCCAAATCCACGGGCGCAGCAAAAACACCATGGCGGGATTGTCGGACAGGTGCATATAATCGCCCCGCCCCGCAACCAATCCGAACCCCGCGCTGAGCACCAAAAACGTGGTTTGGATATAAACGGCCAAGGCACTGGGTTTCGACGCAATCGACAGCTTGCGCGTCAGAATTTGGGTAATGGCATAAAACACCGCCGCCAACACAGGCAGCATATAAATCACAGGCGATATTTCACCCTGATCCCAAGTGTGCGGTTTCATCATCACGATCACGCCCAAAAACCCAACAATCACCGCCACAATACGACGCGGCCCCACCCGTTCGCCCAACATCGGGATGGACAGCACGGTAATCACAATGGGTGCCACAAAAAACAACGCCGTTGTTTGACCCAATGGCAAAATCGACAGCGCCGCAAAAAACGTCATGTTCGATGCAAAAATGCTAAGCGTGCGCACCAAATGCAATCCGATCCGGCGGGTTTTCAAAATGCGCCAGCCCCCTTCGAAATAAACAAAGGCCAAGCTGAACACCAACCCAATCGCCGAGCGCACGAACACCATTTGATGCAGCGGATAACCGCCCGATAGTTTTTTGATGGTTAAATCGTTTAGCGAAATACAAAACATGCCCAACAGCATGAATGCCAGTGCCGTTCTAAATTGAGCTTGTGACATAACAATTCCTTTGCACCAAGATTGGGATCGCAGACCTGCCCTGTCGCGCAGGTTTGCGACCCGCTCTGTCGCAAAGTGAACGCGGGCATTGCATCACGCCCGCGCCGTTTTGTGCAAAGCAGACCCTAGAAAAACGCCTGCAGCCCCGTTTGCGCACGGCCCAAAATCAGGGCGTGGACGTCATGGGTGCCTTCGTATGTGTTGACGGTTTCCAAATTGACCATATGGCGGATCACTTGGAACTGGGCGGAAATGCCGTTGCCGCCGTGCATGTCACGGGCATGGCGGGCAATGTCCAACGCCTTGCCACAGTTGTTGCGTTTGATCAGCGAAATCATTTCGGGGGCCATGTCGCCCTGTTCGAACAAACGCCCCACCCGCAAACTGGCCTGTAATCCCAAGGCAATTTCGGTTTGCATATCGGCCAGCTTTTTCTGGAACAGCTGCGTTTGCGCCAAGGGGCGGCCAAACTGCACGCGGTCCAACCCGTATTGGCGCGCGGCATGCCAGCACGATTCTGCAGCCCCCATCACACCCCAGGCAATACCATATCGTGCGCGATTCAAACACCCGAACGGACCTGACAAACCTTGTGCATTGGGCAACAAAGCGTCTTCGCCAACCTCGACGCCCTCCATCACGATTTCACCGGTGATGGATGCGCGCAGGCTGACCTTTTGGTCGATCTTGGGTGCGCTTAGACCCTTCATCCCTTTGTCCAGAATAAAGCCACGGATTTTGTTGCCATGTGCGGCCGATTTGGCCCAGATGACAAAGACATCTGCAATCGGGGAATTCGAAATCCACATTTTCGATCCCGTGATCCGATAACCGCCGTCAATTTTTTCGGCGCGGGTTTTCATGCCCGCAGGGTCAGATCCCGCATCCGGTTCGGTCAAACCGAAACAACCGATATATTCACCGCTGGCCAATTTGGGCAGGTATTTCTGGCGCTGCTCTTCTGATCCATAGGCATAGATGGGATACATCACCAAGCTGGATTGCACCGACATCATCGACCGATAGCCACTATCGACCCGTTCCACTTCGCGTGCAACCAGACCATAGCTGACATAGCCCGCGCCAATCCCGCCGTATTCCTCGGGGATGGTGATGCCCAACAACCCCAGTTCGCCCATTTCGCGGAAAATTTCGGGATCGGTGTTTTCCGACAAAAACGCATCCGTCACGCGGGTTTGCAAACGGTCCTGCGCATAGGCATGCGCACTGTCGCGGATCATGCGTTCTTCTTCGCTCAGTTGGCCATCCAACAAAAAGGGATCATCCCATGTGAAACGGTTGTCGTCTTTCATCCAAGTCATCCTTTGAAAAAATGGTTTGGCCCAGTTATACCCAATGCAGCGCACATTCCAAGTCTGAGTTATCGCCGCGTCCCCAAAATGCCATTTTACCCCACGTCGCGTCAAAATGGCCCTGCCCCCCTGCCCCATCGGACACACAAAACAAACCCCACATGAAAAACCCGCCGTCCCTGCGGGGACAACGGGTTTTTTAGCATTTATTTTTGCTAAGTTGTTGTTTTTATTAATGTCCCTGCGGGGACATGCCGGTTTTGGTGCGCGATACCTAGTCCAATTCCGCCAAGAACCGTGCCACGGCGGCCTCAAGCTGTTCGCGGGGCATGGAACTGAAATCATAGCTCATGCGCAGCTCTAGCCGGCCATCGGTGGCCAGACATTTTGCGGCCCCCTTGGGTGATGAAACGCGGAATGTGGTTTTGCCACTGGGGCGCACAGCAGGCTTGGGTTTCGTTTCGCGTTGATCCAAAAACCCCTGCAACAAAGCAAGTTCATCCGCGCCGGTGCGATAGGGATGTTTGGCCAGTGTTTCAGCCAGCGCCGCCACCTGCCCCGCATCGCCATCCAGTTTTTTTAACAACTGCTGACCCATGTTGCGCGACACCTCTTGGACGTGGGCCAAATCGACCATGTCCAACAACCGCACGAAGGACCGAATATGCCCGCGTTTTTGACGCGATGCAGATTGGAACAATTCATCCACGGCATCCACCGTCGATGTGATGGCCGGATTGGCCTGACCGTAATGAATGGCCAACTGCGCCAATTCACCAAAGCTGACATCACGACGCACCAAGTTTTCGTCAACCATCCGCCGATACAACATCGCGTTATTTTCGCCGCGTGCGTTCATTACGGCAGGAATCACATCGAACCCCTGATCCGGCAGTTCCGCGTTCAGTTCACGAAATGCGGTCAGGCGGCGGAAACCTTGGATCAGTTCATATTGCCCATCCACCATTTCAACGCGGATGGGGTTGGACAGGCCGATGTCACGAATGGACGATTTCAATTCGTCGATATCGTCATCACGATCGCCCGCCCGATCACGGATCAATTTGGTGTAAACCACCTGATCAATCGGAATGCGGGCTGTCACCAAACCTTGTTTTTTCAGCCCAACATATTCATGGGCCAGCGCATCATTTTCGGCGCGGATGGCAGCCTCTGCGACTTGGCGTTCTGCGGTCGCACCCGCCGCCTCGGCGATTGCGGTGGCCATGGGACCGCGGCGCTGGGTATCAGGCTCTGACGCGGGATTAGAGACTGATTTAGTCTCTGGTACTGCGACGTCGTTCGGGTCGAAATCAATGTCGAATATGCGTCTTTTCTTGCTCATGCCTTATCCTCCAACTGGTCCCACGCGGTGACCATATTTCCCCTGAACTCTTCATAGGCCCGATCAAACGATGCCCGCGCGCGGCGCCAAGTTTCGCGTGTCATGTCACGATAATCAATTTCATAAATAGACGACAGGAATCGGCCCGATTGTTCAACAGCGCGGGTTAATTCGATTGGGTGTTCTGCCACCCTATCCCCAAACACTTTAATAAATGCCTGCTGCATCGCACCGTGCAATTCGTTGGATGTTTCAAACCGTGTCAGCAGGAACCGCAGATCAACAAAGGCCTTGGGCAGGTTCATTGTCCCCGCGGGGACATTTCCAGAAAACCGGTCCAAATCCTCTAGCGCTTCGGACAGCTGACCAATGAATGATGTGGTACTGTCGTATTCCCAATACCCTGGTCCCGATGGCACATACAAAACATCTGCCGCAAAAACCGCGTTCATCGATTGATACCCAATCGCGGGCGGACAATCGAAAATGATGAAATCATACAGGTCCGGCGCCAACTGATCCAAATACCGCGACACCGCCGCGAAAAACGACCATTCCGGATTCAAATGCCGATACTGCGCGGACGCGAATTCAACAAAGGCTGCATTGGCGCAACTGGGCAGAATATCAATCGTGGGCCAGTTCGTGGGTTTAATGAAATCACCCATCCGCAGATTTTCCAACCCCATGCCAGTGATGGATGCGGGCAATTTGCGTTGGGGCAGGGCGGTGCCCGATTCCGCACCGCGCGCCACCGAATTCATGCGTTCAGTTTCAATGATCAGATCACGCGCCATGATGCCCCAAACGGTGTATTCCTCGGCCACGTCCGACAGGCCCATTGAATGGCTTAGTGTGGCTTGCGGATCGAAATCGACGCACAACACGCGATACCCGTCCAACGCGGCAGCATGCGCGAAATGCAATGCCACGGTGGATTTGCCCGCACCCCCTTTGAAATTGGCAATGGCGGCGCGGATCGCGCGTTTGTTTTGCGGACGCGGCGGCAACAGGGATTGGCGGTTTACCTTGATCCGGCGGCGCAGTTCGTTGATTTCATCTAGCGAATACCAGCGCTGGCGGCCGTCATCTTCGACCAGACCTTGGGGCAGGGTGGGGTCGGCGGCCAAACGCCCGCGCAGGGTAGATTGGTTGACCTTTAGGATCAGCTCGCCCACTTCCCAACTGGAAAACCGGCGCAGCACCTTGCGCGATTCAGGTGAAAAGGTTTGATTGCGGATAGCGCCCTGCATTTTTAGCGATTTGGACTGAAGCGCCCCTAAATCTCGATAGGTAAACATCGTTAAGCCTCTGTTTTTATATGCGTCCCCACGGGGACATTTCGTTGCATCCCGGTTTGGACCGTTGATTTGGCCCCATACTCTGCACGCGCGCGCAAAGCACCTGTTTGCGTTCTTACATAAAACAGGACGCAAAAAAAACCTTTTTCTTCAAAAGCGTTTTATTTTTATTTTGCAAAAACGTAAAAAACATGGAAAGTTGGAAATAGAGATATAATCAATTCCCTAATAGAAACAGGGCAATATCATTGCCTAACACGGGGTTTGATTCGGAATGCTGGCCCTACAACAGAGACAATCCTAGGGGACATGTTTTTCCGGATTAGACCCGAATAGGGGACAAAATTGCCGGATTAGGGGACAGACTGGATGTCCCCCTTAACCATTAAACCAAAAATAATTTCATTCTTTTTAGGGTATGGGGCACAAAATTATAAAAGCCCTTGACAGAATCGTACTTCAGGACGCAAATTACAAAAAAACGAGCAATAGCGTTTGGCAGCACCGGAACCGCAAGAGATCTGGGCATGTCACACCGAAAGGTACAGTATGATACGGGCAAAACCAGTGGGGCGCGGTGCAGCATCCCGCAAGTATGATATATTAACCGCGTTAGGCATTCACGCCCTATCGTTGGGAAAATCCGAACAACGCCGTGTGCTGCGTTTGATGACACTGATCACAGCCCGATATAATTGGACACATGACGAATTATCTGTCGGTCAACGTGACATCGCCAAAATGTGGAGCTGCGACGAACGCACCGTAAAACGTGAAATGGCATGGTTTCGCGCCAAGGGATGGTTGATCGTTCATATTCAGGGTGCGCGGGGGCGTGTATCAAAATATGGCTTGGGCTTGGATCAGATTTTGGTCGATACACAAACCACCTGGGATGCCGTTGGTCCCGATTTTCAGACCCGCATGTCCATCGAACAATCCGGCGCGGATCCTGAACAGTCAAATGTTGTTCCGCTAAAACCGTCACAGGATGTGCCAACGCCCGATATTTCAGACGGCACGGAATGGGCACTGGCGCAGGCAATTTTGCATCAGGAAAACCCTGCACAATACAGCGCGTGGTTTGCGGCCTTGAAACGGGGCGAACGTATCGCGGGGCGCGTTCAATTACGCGCGCCCACGAAATTTCATGCAGCCTATGTTCTGACCCACCTGATCCCAACGTTGACCCGTGCCTGCCAATCGGTCGACGCGGATGTGACGGGGGTGGAAATCATCGTCTAGGGCAGGGGATTAGCGCGCCAAATACCGCACCAATGCATCCCAAGATTGCGCATCAGCGTTTGCATCATAGTCGCGCGATCCGGCCACGGTGAATGAATGACGCGCCCCGCCAAAGATTTCGGCGCCATGTTCGACACCTGCGTCACGCATTTGCCCCATAACGCTGGCCAATTCGTCCAATCCTGATACAGGATCGGCTGATCCGTGCAACAGCAAAACCGATCCTTTGGTTTGGCTGTAATCTTGGCCCTCGGGTGTGCCTAGGCCACCATGAAAGCTGACAAAGCCGTCCAGTTCCATACCGGCACGCGCGGCCTCAAGCACGGCGGCCCCACCAAAGCAGTAGCCCATCAACACATCCTTGGGTGCGTCCCCCAATGCAGCGCGCGCGGCGGTTACACCTGCGTCAATGCGGGCGCGAAATTCGGCGCGGTTTCCATATAACGCACCGGTTTCGCGGCGATAATCGTCCATGCCGTCCAACACGGCATCAACCCCAAACAAATCCAACGCCACAGCCGTATAGCCCAGATCCGCCAACATCATCGCGCGGTTTTGTTCGTAATCGTCCAAGCCGTTCCAATCATGGATGATGTACACGGTCCCCTTGGATGCGGCATCAGGTTTCGCGACAAAGGCTTGGAATGTTTTGTCACCCGTTGTGTAATCCAATGTGTTGGAGTGACCGCCCGCGATTGCGGCGGCGGTTGTCAGGCCCAAGGCGACTGCCCCAGTCATTAGGTATTTCAGCATTTCAAATCTCCGTTTCTTAAATGATACTAGAAATTTGGATCGCACCGGCGCAAAGTAAAGCCCCGCCTGTGATAATCACAAACGGGGCAGGGCAGGGGGCAAACGGCCCCCTGACGGTGATTGGTGTTATTGGAATTGTGCGGTGACGCCGGTTTCTTGGGTCGCAATGTCCAAGGCATCGGAAATATCAATGCTGCGATCAAACAGGGCACGGCCCACCAAACAACCCGCAACATGCGGCACGAATTTGATCCGCGAAATATCGTCCAAACTGCGGGTCAGGCCACGCGCCAAAACTGGTGTGTTGGATTTGGTGGCGATTTCGGTGATCAGGCCTAGGCTGTCTTCGCTTTGTTCTAGGTCGGCATCAATATCGGTGATCAAGATTGCGGCGAGCGGATCATTTTTGAAAAATTCCACATAATCAATGGCTTGGTACGCGGTCTTTTCTTTCCAGCCATGGGTGACAACCGATCCCCCTAACACGTCAACGGCCAGAACGATCTGGTCGGGATACAGTTTGGCTGCCTCTTTCACCAGATCGGGCATGGTTGTGGCGGCGGTCCCGATGACCACGCGGCCGGCCCCGGCATTTAGCCATGTTTCGATCTGTCCGATGGATCGGATGCCGCCGCCCACTTGGACGGATGCGGGTGTTTCTTTGATCAATTGTTCGATGATGTCTTGGTTTGTGCTGTCTGCGCCCATCACGGCATCAAAATCAGTTACATGAATCCAGTCGGCGCCGGCTTGGGCAAATTCGCGCGCTTTGGCGATGGGATCGACGTGCCAGATTTGCGGTTCCTCCATCTTGCCGCGAAACAGGCTGACGGGTTTGCGATTTTGCAATTCGATTGTGGGATATAAAATCATTTTGTTTCCTCTGCTGTGCTTGGGGATAGCGTGACAGCAAAGCGATTGGGGCAATCGCCCTGATGCGACATATGCATGTGACATGCGACATGCGGGCTAGACTTTGGCCCGTTCTGCGCCATTTGTAGTGCAACGATAGGAGCCGCGCCCGTGACATCAAAACGTATGCCCACCCATCCATTCGAACGGGGTCTGACCACGGCAGGCATGGCATTGACAGTGGGCCGGCATGTGGTGAGCGGGGTCGCGCGTGATGTCCTGCAAGGGCAACGGCCAAACATCACCCGCGCGGCATTGGCCCCGCAATCCATTGCCGATGTGGTCGGGTCGCTGAAAACCCTGCGTGGTGCGGCGATGAAATTTGGCCAGTTGGTGTCCCTAGATGACAGTTTGGTTTTGTCGCCAGAATTGGCGCAGATTTTTGCCCAATTACGCTCGGATGGCTATGCGATGCCGCCCAAACAGCTGAAATCGGTGTTGACGGCGCAATGGGGCGCAGGTTGGCACCGCCAGTTTGTACGATTTGATCCAGTGCCCTTTGCCGCGGCATCCATTGGGCAGGTCCATCGCGCGCAATTGCATGATGGGCGCGATGTGGCGGTCAAGGTCCAGTTTCCCAATGTGGATCGCACCTTGCATAGTGATTTGGCCAGCCTACGCCGGATATTGAAAACATCGCATATCCTGCCCAAAGGGTTCGATTTGGATTACTATATGGATCTGTGCACCGATCAATTGGTCCAAGAAACCGATTACGTGCGCGAGGCTGACAATATGACCCGCATGCGCCACCTGTTTGCGGGGCGTGATGATGTGATTGTTCCCCAAGTGATTGACAGCCATTCCACCGCGGCCATTTTAACCATGACCTATGAACAGGGCCGTGACCTGTCGCATCTGCGCGATATGCCTATGGCGCAGCGGCCGGCGATGGCCCAGACCCTGCTGGGTGTGGTTTTGGCGGAAATCTTTGACCACGGGTTTGTGCAAACCGACCCAAACTTGGCAAATTTCAAACTGTCGATGGATGGGACGTCATTGATATTATTGGATTTTGGGTCCTGCGTTACGGTGCATCCTGACACCCAACGCCTGTATCGGGATATGGCGGGTGCTGTGTGCGCGCGCGACAGTGCAACATTATGGGATGTGTTTGATCGCAATGGGCTGTTTCCTGCGGAACTGACATCTGCGGATCGCGATTGGATTGCGGGTGTGATGGACACAGGCCTAAATGATCTGGATGCGGCGGGCTGTGTGAATTTTGCCCGCGCGCGGATTTTTGATCATCTGGATATAAATGATATCGCGCGGTATTCTCGGATGGTTCCTGCGGGCCGCGTGGCGGGGGATTTTATTTTTGTCCAACGCAAACTGGCAGGGCTGGTGTTTTTCTGTCGCAGTCTTGGGGTCGGCTTGCCCATTTTGCCCGCTGTTTCGCATGTTTTGGAAAAAACTAAAAAATGTAAACAAATGTGATCTAGATCACATATTTTTGCCTCTGGCTGATGTAGCAACAGGGTATGCGTGGGCTGCGAATTGCCCAGATACGATTAAGTAACGACACAAGCGTTCCTGCCCCATCCCCTTTAGCAGGAATTTAGCTGCCCACGCATAATCCATCTAATCATCAAAAAAACGATCGTCCCCTTCGGGGGGCGATCATATTGTCCATGACGGAAATTCCCCCGCACCAGCTAGGATACAGCGTCCCTTTGGTGATATTTCGAAACAAACTGACGCCAAAAAACGCGCAAGCTAGGGCAATGTTCACACCAAGACATTGTATTTGATAATGATTTCACGATTTTTTCACGCACGCTTTAGCCGCTTTGCTGTTAACATGTATCTATGTTGACGGTCGCCGTAATAAGCACACTGACATCCAAATTGCAGATCTGGTTGGTTTCTATCACCCATGGCCCGACGCGCGCGACGCAATCTTGCGTCAGCGGAACGGACCGAATGTGAATGGTCACGAAACACAGATTTGGCAATGGATGATGCTGGTGATGGACTGTGTTGGACCCGCAGACATAGAAACATAAGCTAAGGGAAGACGTTATGATTCATGATACCACAAATATTCGTTGGGTCCCAAATGACCCAAAACTTTGGTCTGAACGTGCATTGGGGGCGAATGTGTTTTTGCAATCAACGGGCGGAATTACGCGGGCCATTGTTCCGGCCGATTACCACCATCCACAAATCGCGGTGCAGGGCTATGTCCGTGGTCGGATGCTGGTCGAAGCCTATGTCAACGGTGCGTTAAAATATGAACGGCTGTATACGCATAGTCCTTTGTTGATGGAATTGGATTTAGAGCGCGGCCAAGGTGATGGGCCCTGTCAGTTGGACATCCATTTCATCCCCGCCGCATGGGGCCAAGTGTCGTTGCTGCGCCATGTCCGCGCCCATCACGATCACCAAATGCGTCATGATGTTTTCGAAACCCTTGAGGTCGCATAGCCCCAGAATTTAGCCCAATTTTCACGAAGTGTTATTTGTTAACCAGTATTTTCAGTTTTCGTGAAAATGGTCCCCTGATCTGCATTAAATTGCGGTCAGGGGGTTTAAAATTTTTCGATGTTATAGCCACTGCGTTCTAGGGCAGCGCGCAGGTCGCGCGCCATGGGCACTGCGCTGGGGCCATCGCCATGCAAACAAATCGTATCAATGCGGCAGGGGATCACATGCCCGCTGTTTGCAATGATGCCGCCCTTGTCCAGCATGTTCAAAATCCGCTGTGCGGCAAATTCTGGATCCGTAATCATTGCGCCAGGCGTGCCACGCGTCACCAGCGTCGCATCATCGTTATAGGCGCGATCGGCAAAGATTTCGCCTGCATAGCGGCAGCCCAAATCTTGGGCCACCTGTTCCATCACCGTGCCAGATAAAACCATGATGATCAAATCGGGGTCAATGTCCAACGCGGCCTGATAACAGACCCGCGCCATATGCGCATCCTCGGACGCCATGTTTGACAGCGCGCCGTGCAGTTTCAAATGGCGCACATGACCGCCAGCACGGGTGGCCATGGCTTGCGCAGCGCCCAACTGATATGTGACCAAATTCGCCAATTCGCGGTCGCTTAGCTGGATACGTCTGCGACCAAATCCCTGTAAATCGGCAAATCCGGGATGCGCGCCGATGCCAACATCCTTTTGCACGGCCAGTGCCATTGTTTGTGCCATCGTATCCGCATCACCCGCATGAAATCCGCATGCGATGTTTGCTGAACTTACAATATCCAGCAATGCTGAATCATTGCCCATGACCCAAGGGCCAAAGCTTTCGCCCATATCGGCGTTTAGATCAATTGATTGCGTCATTGGTGTCCTCGTCAAATTCGGTGCCAGCGATCATGCCGCTGATAAGTTGATAGCCCAATAAATTGGGAATGTCGTGGGGGTCGCGGATACACGGGGCCACTTTGGCCCGCAATGATTGCAGCATTTTTGCATCGTCAATACAATCGTGATCAGCCTGTTCCAAGGGTATCAGATCAAATTCGATCATGGATCCGACCGGCGCTTGGGCCATTTTGGGGATATCTGCTGGAATGACGGTGGCAATGCGGGGGTATCCCCCAATCGTTTGGCATTCGGCCAACAAAACATAAGGAACACCTTGGCCAGTCATTTGAATGTCACCGGTTGTAATAAATTCTGATGCCAGTCCGGCGGGTATCTGGGCGGCAAAGGGGTCTGCGCCATCCAGGCGCACGCCTTGGCGGTTTGCCTGTGGACTGCGTTGAAATCGGGTGTTCAAAAACCGTTCAACCGTCTGTGACGAAAACAGACAGGTTTGCGGGCCGGGAATAATGCGGATGAACCCGCCGCTGAACCGATCTGAGGGCGATATTTTGCGATCTGGCTGTGACAGGTTTGGATCTGTCCCCAAATCCAGTCGGGTACCAGATTGCAGCATTGCGCCGATACCAGCCAGCAAATGCGCGGATTGGCTGTCTTGCCATGCTGGCGTTGCCAAGGGGGCTGCCGGTGTAAGGTACCCATAGCTGCCCCGCACAACAGACCCCAGTTTCAGTGTTTGTTTGGGATACAGGGTATAGGTGCGGTTCCACATCAGAGGTGTGTCATCAATCTGCGCGGCCATTGCCCCACCGGTTAATGCAAAACGCAGCGGCGCAGTTGTCTGAAATTCACCGCCAAATCCGGCCATTTCGATTGCGGGCAAAACGGTTTGCGTGCCCAGCAGGGCCGCTGCCTCAAGCAGGGCCAAACGGTCCGCCGCGCCACCCTGTGACAGCCCTTGGGCCAGACGGTTTGGCCGCCCCAAATCCTGTAGTGTCATGGCAGGGCCCGCGCGTTTGACTATCAATTGAACGTTCATTGGGGGGACACGCTCTCGCATCTTGCGCCGCCCAGACCGTTTTCGGCAGTGGCTTCAATCTGTGCCATGTCTGTGTGTGAGACCACTTGGAATTTCATAAGATCCCCCAGTTCCAATGCAAATGGGTTTGTACGTTCCGCCACAAAGGGGCGAAATGCACAATATCCAACCTGTCGCCACCCTGTGACCGAAGGATTGGTAAACAAAACCAACTGGCGGATTGCGACAACCAATGCGCCAGCGGGGACATGTGGTGTCAGCTCTGTTTGGCGCGGGATGTTCCAATGGGGATCCAGCAAACCAACATAGGGCTGCCCGGGCGCAAAGCCGATGGACAAAACACGCAAATCCGTCTGGGCGATTTCTGCGACCGCTTGATCGGGCGTGCGGCCAATCATCTGGGCAACTTGGTCCAGTTGGGGGCCATAATCCCCACCAAATGCCACAGGAATATGCCAAATTCGCCGGACTGGGGGCGGCGGGGTGATGGTCCAATCTGTGCCATCCAACACCTGTTGGACCTGTTGTGATACCGCGGCACGGGTTGTGATTGCACGATCAAAGCTGATGATGACCGAGGCCAATGCCGTCGCTGTTTCGACAATCCCCAAGATGTTGGATTGATCAACGGCGTATTTGAAATTTTGCACAGCGCGTGTGGCCATGTCTGACGTTGTCCAAGCAAATCTGACCACTATGCTGGTCAACCCAAATGGCGACAGGCTGGGTACTGGTAAGGCTGGTTCGGCAGACATTTGTGTTTTCCCACTGATTTTGTTTGCGAAAATAATTTTTGCTATAAATTGCAAAACGATTACAAAATGTCAACATTATATCAACGTATGCTCGACAAGGTGAGTCGGCATGTAAGGGAGCATCAAATATGAATAAATTTGTTACTGCGTTTGCGCTGTCTGTTGGCGCGTTTTCGTCTGTTGCCGCGGACAGCTGGGATATGCCCACGCCCTATGGCGATAGCACATTCCACACCGTCAATATCCGTCAGTTCGCCCAAGACGTCGATACCGCGACCAATGGCGCATTGACCATCACGGTCCATTCCGCTGGTTCGTTGTTTCCGCATGGCGAAATCAAAAATGCGGTGCGATCCCGTCAGGTGGCCTTGGGTGAATTTTTCCTGTCCACTCTATCAAACGAAGATCTGGTCTTGGTCGTAGAGATGAGCCAGATCACACCCCCCGTTGGATTTAACCTCTTTGTGATCCAAGGGCTAACGGGCATCGATATTTTGCGCGTGGCGCGTGCGGCATTTCCGTTTTTCTTGCTGTTATTGCTGGGCGTTGTGTTGATCACAGTGTTCCCGCAAATTGTCACCGTCTTGCCAAACGCGATGGGCCGCTAAAGCGACGCGGCCGCGCGGCTGGCCTGATCATAAAGCCCCGACAGCGCGCGCAGCGATGCCGCGATGTCGCGCAATTCATCGCCATTCAATCCGGTATGGGGCAGCGATTCCAACAAACATTGCGCGCGCACATCGCGGTATTTGGTACACAATGCGCGGCCCTGATCGGTGGTTTTGTAAAACACCTCTTTGCCGCGTTTTTCGGCCGATAACAGATCCAGTTTCACCAATTTGCGCAGGGCATAGGTGACGGTGTGCGAATCTTCGATATTTAGTAGGAACGCAATGTCCGACATGCGTTTTTCGCGGTCGCGGTGGTTGGTGTTATGCAGAACCAAGATTTCCAGCGGTGACAGTTCCGCGCCCCCAGATGCCGCCATGCAGCGTTGCATCCAGCGGTTAAAGGCGTTGTTGGCGATGATCAGCCCGTATTCGAATTCGGACACTTGCCAATTTTCACCGTCGGCCAAATGCCGCGATGATACAATGCGGCGCTTTGCGGGAATATCTGTCATGGTCTGCCTATCCTTTGTTTCATAGAATTATGCCGCGCCTGTTGGGGAATGGCAACTGTCACCCAGTGGGGGCAGATGTGGTCCAGACCTGCCCCAGTGCGCCGATAAACAGATCAACGCCCATTGCGATCAAATCATCTGGGAAATCATAATCAGGATGATGCAATTCGGGCTGTGCCACACCGGCGCCCAACAGAACCATTGCCGATTTTGAATGCGTGCCAAAGCGGCCGAAATCCTCGGACGCGCGCATGGGCAGGGGGAAATCGGCCTGTCCTAGGCCGGTTTGTGCCATGGCCCGTTGCAAAATCGCGGTCGCCTCGGGGTGGTTGTCGCAATGGTGGAAAATGTCATGGGTGGCCAGATCAATCGCCAGCCCATGTTTTGCCGCACAGCTTTGTGCGATGTCCATCACGCGTTCGGAAAGGTGGGCCATGGTGTCATCATGGCCCGTGCGCAGCGTCAGGTAAATCTGCGCCGTCCCCGGTGCGATGCCAAAGGCGGGTTCGCCCAACTGAATATGGGTCAGGGTCACGCGCGCGAAATCGGGGTCGGTGACATCCGTGGTCGTGTCAAACGCCCCAACGGCCGCGATCAATTCGCCAATCGCTGGGGCAGGGGACAGCCCCGTTTCGGGCAGCGAAGCGTGTGCCGTTTTGCCCTGTAACGTGATCTGCAGCCCCCGTGACGCACAATTCATGATGCCGCATTGGATTGCCGCCTGTCCAATGGCAATCCCGGGATAATTATGCAGCGATAACGCATAATCGCAGCGCAGGTCGGCAAAGCGTGGATCCGCAATTACCGCCGCAGCGCCTGCGCCGGTTTCCTCGGCCGGTTGAAACAGCACCACCAATCGTCCGATTTTGTCACGGTTGCGTGCGGCCCATTTTGCGACCCCCGCGATGATGGCCATATGACCATCATGTCCACATAAATGCCCACGGCCCGCATATTGCGATTGATGCGGCAGGTCGGGGTTTGTTTCGTGAATGGGCAAGGCATCCAATTCGCAGCGCAGCATCACGCTGGGACCATGGTGCGCGCCCTGCCAAATGCCGACAACCCCATGCCCACCCAGATCGGTGACAATGTTGTCGGGATCCGCGCCGCGCAATTGTTCGACGACGCGGGCTGCGGTGGCGCGTTCATCGCCGGATATTTCGGGAAACTGATGCAACTGTCGCCGCCAGTTGGTCAATTCAACCAAATCCGCGTTTGTCAGATGAACGGTCATGTCGGTTTATCCCCGTTAAATGGATGTCAGCAGCAGGCTGGTTTCGCTGTTGGAAATGCCGTCGATCATGCGCACTTGGCGTAAAATCGCGTCAAAGGCCACCAGGCTGTCGGTGCGAATTTCTGCCACCAGATCCCAGTTGCCGTTTGTTGTGTGCAGACGATGTAATTCTGGCAATCCACGCAGTTTTTTGACAACATGATCGGTGGATTTACCGACCACTTCGATCATCATCACCGCTTGGATCATGTCGTCGGGGTGATCCTGTCGGACGCGCACGGTGAACCCCAAAATCGCACCTGAATTGATCAACCGATCCAGCCGAAATTGCACCGTGGCGCGGGACACGCCCAAGACTTGGGCCATTTTCGACACAGGCGCGCGCCCGTCGCTGCGCAGCAGGGCAATCATTTGCCGGTCAAGATCGTCGAAATGGTGGGTGGTGTCGGACATTATGATAACCTATAATTTACAAATTGTATAAAATCTTGACAAAATTTAAGCAAGTTGAAAATCCGTGTTGCATTTTGTACATGATACACGGTCCTAATCAGGATAAGGATTATGGATATGGCATTGGCCCCTTCGGAACTGGCAATCGTTCCCTTTGTTTCGGTTGAAAATATGATGCGTCTGGTCAACAGTATCGGGGTCGGCCCCATGATGGCGGGCATCTGCGATTATTTGGACCAGGATTTTCGCCGCTGGGACAGTTTTGATAAAACCCCGCGCGTGGCCAGTCATTCGGATGTGGGCGTGATCGAATTGATGCCCACATCGGATGGGCAGCATTACGGGTTTAAATATGTCAACGGCCATCCCAAAAACACCAAAGAGGGTCTGCAAACCGTCACCGCCTTTGGCCTGTTGGCGGATGTTTATACGGGCTACCCGATTTTGCTGACGGAAATGACGGTGCTGACCGCGCTGCGTACTGCGGCGACATCGGCGCTGGCCACCCGCGCTTTGGCGCCCAAGGGCGCGCATACGATGGCAATGATTGGATCGGGCGCGCAATCCGAATTTCAGGCGTTGGCGCTGCGCGAAATCTGCGGCATTGATACGGTGCGCTTGTATGACATCGATGCAAATGCCATGAAAAAAACGGCGGCCAATTTGCAGGGTCTGATGCAGGTCATCCAATGCGACACCCCTGAACAGGCGATTGAGGGCGCGCAGGTCATTACCACCTGCACCGCGGACAAACAAAATGCGACGATCCTGACCGACAATATGGTGGGCGCGGGCGTACACATCAATGCAATTGGCGGCGACTGTCCGGGCAAAACGGAATTGCACCGCGATATTTTGCACCGATCGGATGTATTTGTCGAATATCCCCCCCAAACCCGCATCGAAGGCGAAATTCAACAGGTTGATCCCGATTTCCCCGTGACCGAACTGTGGCAAGTGTTAACGGGCCAAGCGGCAGGGCGCACCAATGATCGCCAAATCACCCTGTTCGATGGCGTGGGTTTCGCGATCGAAGATTTTTCGGCCCTGCGCTATGTCTATGATCACATCCAAGGCACTGATTTTTTCCAATCCCTAGATATGTTGGCTGACCCCGATGATCCCCGCGATTTGTTCGGAATGGTTCGCCGCGCAGGAGCGTAACACATGACACACGATCCCCAAAACACCTGTATTTTGATTGGCGCAGGAATGGATTGCGGCAAACGCAGACGCGGATGCGTGATGGGGCCAGACGCCTATCGCACCGCGGGTCTGGTTGAAACGCTGATGGATCTGGGCTGGCAGGTCGATGATCGTGGTAATATCGACGGTCCTGCTGCCCCCACACCTGCGCCGGCTGGACAATTGCATGCCTTTGACGAAACGGTGACATGGACGCGGATGTTGACGGATGCGGCGCTTGGCGCCTGCCGCGATGGGTTTCCCGTGTTTATGGGGGGCGATCATGCGTTGTCGTTGGGTACGGTCAACGGCGTGGCACAATATGCCCGCGAACAAGGGCGGCCGTTGTTTGTGCTGTGGCTGGATGCGCATCCTGACATCAACACGCCGCAAACCACCGTATCGGGAAATTTGCATGGCACGCCCATTGCCTATCTGACGGGGCAGGCGGGGTTTGATGGGTTTGATCCTGTGGTGGCAGCCATTCCACCCGAAAACGTTTGTTTCATTGGGTTGCGGTCTGTTGACCGGCCCGAACGGGATGCAATTACCGCCACAGGCATGCGCGCCATTGATATGCGCTACATCGACGAACGCGGCATTGCCGCGCCGCTGAACGAATTTTTGACCCATGTGGCCGCAGCCAATGGCATTTTGCATGTGTCGCTGGATGTCGATTTTCTGGATCCTGCCATTGCGCCGGCCGTTGGCACCACCGTGCCCGGCGGCGCCACATTCCGCGAAGCGCATTTGGTCATGGAAATGTTGCATGACAGTGGTTTGGTCGGATCATTGGACTTGGTCGAATTGAACCCGTTTTTGGACGAACGCGGCAAAACCGCGTCCTTGATGGTGGATTTGACGGCGTCATTGTTCGGGCGCTGTGTCTTTGATCGTCCCACGCGCGGATTTGCCTGACTGTATTGGGCCGGATTGGGTCGGATGATCTGGGGGCTATGCCCCCAAAACGCGGTCCAGTCAGGTGGCCACACCGATAAACAGACGCTTAAAGCCGTGGCCACGGCCAATGTGGCCGTAACCGCCATGGCCGCCAAGATGGCCAAGATATTCAGGATCGGCGCATCACTTTGCGTCTAATGCACAAGCGCAAATATGACCGAAACCCCAACAAAGGCCCCCACCGAAATAAAGGTGCCATGCCCGAGGCCATGATGAAGATCATCATTCCCATGGCCAACCCCGACACGGTCAGGGTCAGCCAACTGCTGGGGGCACCGATGGCGATAAATCCAGCGATGATCAAAACGGGCACCAACAAAACGGCGCCCACAACGCGATATGGTCGCGCAGGTTTAGGGCCGTTATTTTGGGGCGGTGATCTGGTGCAATTGTCATGACGGTGCCTCAATGCTTGGGCGCATGAATTGTTATTGCAGGTCTGGGCTTTGGGCCAATTCTGTCATGGCCCCGTTCCAGCGGATGCGGCCATCCTCGATCACGGCGACGCTATCGCCCAATGCTTTGACGGCGGCGAAATTTTGTTCAACCATCAAAATAGAGGCCCCTTGGTTTTTCAAATCACGTAGGGCGCTGACCATTGTTGCGATGATCGCTGGGGCCAGCCCCTTGGTCGGTTCGTCAATCAGATATAATTTGCGGTCTTGGGCCATGGCGCGGGCAAAGGCATTAAAGGATTCTCTTTGGACTGATAACAATGGTGTGAAAAGGGTTACGGCATACAAAATTTCCACCACTGATAGACTTACTGGGAGGCTTGATTATTATGTTTGCGGATCCGTTGATCGCAGGGCCGGATTTACAACATACAACCACGTCACAAATGAAATTATCAGTGGACCAGACGACATCATCACAGACAGATATTTTGCGTTGATCTTCTATCATATTCCTGAGCAAGTTTACTATAGCGGGAATCCTCGAATTGTCAGAAAGGGGTCTACTTACGCGGGCGTTGAAACGGTCGAATTGTGTGATCCTTAATAATCCGGCGCCCCACGGGGCATCGTCATATTGACCCAGCAGGGCGCCCATGTCAGCATGTCCGTCACACGGAACAAGGATGCAGCACATGGACCAACTGACACGGCAGATCAAACAGGCAGGCGGGCAAATGCCTGCGGATGTGGTGTTGCGCGGGGGGTGCGTGTTTGATTTGGTCACAGGCGACATGATGCAGGCCGATGTTGCCCTGTCGGGATCACAGATTGCGGGCGTGGGGCGGGGCTATGTTGGCGATGTCGTCATTGATGTGACCGGCAAAATATTGGTGCCGGGATTCATCGACACGCATTTGCATGTCGAATCCAGTTTGATCACGCCCTATGAATTTGAAAAATGTGTGCTGCCCTTGGGGGTGACAACAGCCATTTGTGACCCGCATGAATTGGCCAATGTTGTGGGGCTGGATGGCATCAAATGGTTCCAAACCGCCAGCGAACAGATGCAGATGGATTTGCGCGTTCAGCTAAGTTCCTGCGTGCCGGCCACGCATATGGAAACATCGGGTGCCGCCATATTGGCCGCCGATTTGGCCCAAGTGATGGATCATCCGTCCTGCATCGGATTGGCGGAATTTATGAATTTCCCCGGTGTGATCCAGACTGACCCTATGGTGATGGACAAATTACGCCTGTTTCAGGGGCGCCATATCGACGGGCATTGCCCCCAGCTGACGGGCCAAGATTTATGTGCCTATGTCGCGGCGGGGATCCGCACCGAACACGAAGCCACAACCGCCGCCGAGGCGCGCGAAAAATTGCAACGCGGCATGCGCGTGTTAATCCGCGAAGGGTCGGTGTCCAAGGATTTGCACGCCCTACAACCGGTTTTGACCGAACGCACCAGCCCCTATATGTGCCTGTGTACCGATGACCGAAACCCGCTGGATATCGCCGAATACGGGCATTTGGATTACATGATCCGCACATTGATCGCGCTTGGCACGCCGCCGCTTGCGGCCTATCGCGCGGCATCGCTGAGCGCGGCCGAAGCCTTTGGCCTAAAGGATCGGGGGTTGATCGCCCCAGGATTGCGGGCCGATATTGTTGTGTTGGAGGATTTGAACGCTTGCGCGATTGATCGTGTGATTTGCGCGGGGCGGATGGTGGGCGATAACACCAATTCCTATCCCGCCCTGCCACCGATTGGCGCGGGGTCGGTGCATGTGCCCGCCCTATCCCCCGACAGTTTTCAGCTGCGCGACAGCGACCCCGAAACAGATGTGATTGGGATTGTCGAGGGCAAGATTATCACCGATTGGCGGCGTTGCGATATTGCGCCCACGGGGGGTGACAAATGCCCTGATCCCGCGCGCGATCTGGCGCGGATCACCGTGATTGAACGGCATGGCAAAAATGGCAATATCGCCAACGGTTTTGTGCAGGGGTTCCATATGAAAACGGGGGCCATTGCATCGACGGTGTGCCATGACCATCACAACATTGCCTGCGTTGGGATAGACTATGCCGACATGCACCGCGCGGTGACCCGTTTGGGGGAATTACAGGGTGGGTTTGTGGTGGTCCAAAATGGTCAGATTTTGGCGGAACTGGCGCTGCCTGTTGCGGGATTGATGTCGGATCAACCCTTTGGCGTGGTGCGTGATAAATTACATGATCTGCGCGATGCCGCCCGCAGTCTGGGCATCACCTTGGACGAGCCGTTTTTACAACTGGCCTTTCTGGCGTTACCGGTGATCCCGGCGTTGAAAATCACCGATCACGGGATGGTGGATGTGAATGCGTTTTGCGTGTTGGATTAGCATCACGCCTGTAATGCCGCCTGCCCGGGGCGGCCGATGCCATCATGAATGTCTTGGGTAATGGCTGTGGTCAGGGCTGGTCCGTCTGATGCGGCCAGCGCGGCCAGTATCTGTTTGTGGCGGTCGATCACGTAATATGTGTTCAGGTCTGTTAAAACCTGCCGCTGAAACGGACCCAGCTGTAACCATGTGCTTTCGATCAGGGGCATTACGGTATGATTTGGGTTTGTCGTATATAACACGCGATGAAATTCGTGGTTCAAAATGGTCAGCTTGTCATAGTCTTGTTGGGCAACGACTTGGTCCATCTGGTGATCAATTTCGGCCAGTCGTTCGATTGCCACTTGGGACATAAATGGCAAAGATCGCTTTGCGGCATGCGTTTCCAATACAATGCGCGTTTCTATCAAATCCTGAAAGCGGCCCAATTCCATTGGTGGAATTTGAAACCGCCGGTTGGATTTTTCCAGCACTGCGGATTCAGATGTCAAGCGCCGCATCGCTTCGCGAATGGGGGTTGGGCTGACATCTAGGGCTTCGGCCAGACCGCGCATGGTCAGGGGGGTTCCCGGGGCAATGGCGCCCACCATAATCGCATGGCGCAACCGGTGATAAATCTTTTCCTGCGTGGTGCTGACGTCCATCGGTGCCAATGGTGGAATATTGAGCTGCATCGGACCCCTCGGATCATCTGTGAACACGTGGTGACAGTATGAAATACATTGACAGGTGTCAAATATGTTGTCACAAAATCAAAAAAGGTATCACATTTTTGAATAGGTATTCCAAATGAACGGCAGCATGTCCAATTGGCTTTCGTCCAATCCAAACGTGTCCTCGGTAACGATTGCCTTGACCGATGTTAACGGGTCTTTGCGCGGGAAACGTGTTCCTGCCACCCATGTCGAAGGCATTTCTGAGGGTGGGTTTCGCATGCCCTTTACGGCGGCAGTGCTGGATATTTGGGGGCGTGATGTCGTAGACAATGAATTGCTGTTTGACAGCGGTGATGCAGATGGCATCTGCATGCCAACTGAACGCGGCATTTTGCCATGTCCTTGGACATCGGAACGTTCCGCAATTACACAAGTGACGCTAACCTATGAGGATGGCACACCGTTTTTGGCCGATCCGCGCCAAGCCTTGGCGCAGGTGGTCAATCAGTTTTCGGCACGCGGGCTGCGCCCTGTTGTGGCGACCGAATTGGAATTTTATCTGACAGATCCGTCCAAAGACATCCCCCAACCCCCCCGCACCCCAAACACAGGCAGGCGTTTGGCGGTCGATAACGTGCTGTCGGTGTTGGAACTGAACGAATTTTCTGCATTTTTGGACGATGTTTACCGCGCCTGTCAGGCGCAGGGTATTCCCGCGGACGCGGCCATTTCGGAAAATGGGGCAGGGCAGTTTGAAATCAACCTGTTGCATACGGATGATGCGCTGCGCGCGGCAGATGATGCAATTTTGTTCAAACACTTGGTGCGCGGTGTGGCACGCCAACATGGGTTTGCCGCCACCTTTATGGCCAAACCCTATGGCGATTGCGCGGGCAGTGGGCTGCATGTGCATTTTTCAATTTTGGATGAGCAGGGGCAGAATATTTTCGACAACGGTGCAGCGGATGGTACAGATATGTTGCGCCATGCGGTGGGTGGGCTCTTGGCCACGATGCAGGAAAACACGCTGGTTTTTGCCCCGCATCTGAACAGCTATCGCCGCTTGCGCCCTGGTGCGCATGCCCCAACAGGTGTGGCGTGGGGCTATGAAAACCGCACGGCGGCCATCCGCATTCCCGGTGGCAATAACAAAGCACGCCGGATCGAACACCGCGTCGCAGGCGGTGACACAAACCCCTATCTGGTTTTGGCGGCAATTTTGGGCGGTGCCCTGATCGGGATTGAGGATCGCATCGATCCGCCCGCGCCACTGACGGGCAATGTCTATGACGCCGAAATCCCCAGTCTGCCGCTGGATTGGCTGTCCGCGATTGAGGCATTCCAATCTGGCCCCCATGTCACGCGCATCTTTGATCCGCTGTTGCAAACCCTGCTGGTCCAGACCAAACGGCAGGAATTGGCCACATTCCTCGAAACCGTGACAGAATTTGAATACAGTTCATACCTAGAGGTCGTATAAATGAACGCAACCATTCCCAAGGTGTTTGGAAACCGCGATCACACCACCAGTTATTATGCCGCATCCGCCAACCGGCGCACGCTGCGCGATCCGTTGGTGGGCGATCATCAGTTTGATATCTGTGTCGTTGGGGGCGGATATTCGGGCCTGTCCACCGCATTGCATTTGGCCGAACGCGGCCACTCCGTTGCCTTGGTCGAAGGGGCGCGGATCGGCTGGGGCGCATCGGGCCGCAATGGCGGCCAGATTGTCAACGGGCTGAACGCATCGCTGCAAACGATCAAACGCCGCTATGGCCAAGATACGGCCAGTTTCGTCGCATCCTTGGTGATGGAGGGCGGCGATATCATCCGCGACCGCGTGGCGAAATATGACATCAAATGCGATCTAAAACATACCAATGTTTTCACGGGCTACACCGCCGCGCATATGCGCGAATTAGAGGAACGTTTGGCGTTATGGCGGGGATATGGCATCGAAACACAGGAAATCCTGTCCAAATCCGAAATCCGCGACTATGTCGGCACGGATGTGTATTCTGGCGGTATGATTGATCATGCGGGGGGGCATATGCATCCCCTGAACTTGGCCTTGGGCGAGGCGGACGCATTTGAACAAAACGGGGGCACCATTTTCGAAATGTCGATGGTGCAGAACGTGGACTACAACCGTCCCAATCCCGTGGTCACCACGGAACAGGGGTCGATTACCTGTAAAACCGTCGTGCTGTGTGGCAATGCCTATCTGGGGCATGTGGTGCCAGCCCTGACTGCGCGGGTGATGCCCGTATCGACCCAGATCATTGCCACCGAACCCCTGTCAGACGAACAGGCCGCGCGTTTGTTGCCCACGGATACCTGCGTCGAAGATATCCGCTATATTCTGGATTATTACCGCCTGTCCGGCGATAAACGATTGCTGTTTGGGGGTGGCACGGTTTACGGCGGCACCGATCCCCGCGATGTCGAGGCCAAGTTGCGCCCCAACATGGAAAAGGTGTTTCCCGAACTGAAATCCGTCAAGGTTGATCACGCTTGGAGCGGCAACTTTGCCCTGTCCTTTAGCCGCGTGCCGCAGATGGGCCGTTTGAACGACAACACCTATTTCGCGCATGGGTATTCGGGGCATGGGGTGACTGGATCGCATACCTTTGGCCGTATTCTGGCCGAGGCGATTGACGGCGACTTGACCCGATTTGATGTCTTTGCCAAGGTTCCATGGATCCCGTTCCCGGGTGGACGCATGTTCCGCGTGCCCTATTCCGTGATCGGATCGTGGTATTACGGATTCAAAGACCGGTTTGGCATTTAACCGCAGATTAAAGGACAGCAAATGACACAGTCAGGCGATCAGGCATTTCGCAAATCCGACAACATGGGCCGTTGGCCCGAAATGACCTATGGCGGCGCGCTCAGTTTTCTTCGCCGCCGCTATAGCCGCGATTTGGACGGGGTTGATTTGGCCGTTATGGGTGTGCCTTATGACAGTGCCGTCACCTTTCGCAGCGGGTGCCGTTTGGGTCCGCAAGCTGTGCGTGCGGCGTCGGTGCAATTGGCGGAACTTTTGGCCTTTCCTTGGGGGTTCGATCCGTTCGAAACGCTGGGTGTCGTGGATTATGGTGATGTGTTTTTGGACCCACATCATCCAGACACCATTGCGCCCGCGATCTATACGGCGGCGCGCGATATCATTGCGGGGGGCACGAAATTGTTGTCCATCGGCGGTGATCATTCGATTGCCTATCCTTTGATCAAGGCGCATGCCGAAAAATATGGGCCCGTGGCACTGGTGCAGTTTGATGCCCATTGCGATACATGGCCCGATGACGGCACCCGCATGGACCACGGCACCATGTTTGCGCGGGCGGCCCGTGATGGGATTATTGATGTCAGCCGATCGACTCAAGTGGGCCTGCGGACCTATAACGACAGCGATCATGGGTTTGAAATCCTGACCAGCCCGTGGATCCACCGCAATGGTATTGACGCCGTTTTGGATGTGGTTCGTACCCGCGCAGGGGACGCGCCTGTTTATATCAGCTTTGATATTGATGGGTTGGATCCGGCCTATGCGCCTGGTACCGGCACGCCGGTGCCCGCTGGATTGGCATCGTGGCAGGCGCTGGAATTTATTCGCGGATTGGCGGGGCTCAACCTGATCGGTATGGATCTGGTTGAGGTATCACCCCCCTTTGACACATCCGAAATCACCGCGCTGGCAGCAGCCCATGTGGCCCATGACTGGATCTGTGTTCTGGCACAGGCCGCAGGGGCGGTTATGTCACCGGTAGGCCGCGTCTGATATTACCGCAGCGCGTCGCGCAGTTTGTAATATGTCATGCCGGCGGCAATCGCCAAACTGCCCAGTGCACGGGGCAGGGGTAAATGCCAATGCCGTGCGCAGGCAAACAGGTTGAATTCGTCACTGTCGCCCTCAATGGCGCGCGCGGTCATATTGGCCAAGCTGTGGCTAAGCGCGATGCCATGGCCGCTGTAGCCTTGGACGTAATATAGGCTGTCATCAATGTGCCCGACCTGTGGGATGCGGTTGATGATGATGCCATCCATCCCTGACCAAGCATAATCAATTTCGATCCCGCGCAATTGGGGAAATACGCGGTCCAATGCGGGCCGCAATTCCGCGGCAATATCGGCACTGGCGCGGCCCGAATAATTTGTGCCGCTGCCAAACATCAAACGATTGTCCGCCGTGATGCGGTAATAATCCAGCACAAATCGGCTGTCATAGACGGCCAAGCGCTGGGGGTTGATATCGGCGATTTCGGCGTCACTTAGCGGTCGGGTGGCCATATTTGCCAGCGATGCGGGAAACAGTTTTCCCCGCAATTGGCGTTGTTTTAGCATGTGATGGGCATTGCCCGCCAAAACAACCTGACTTGCATGAATGGTGCCCTGATTGGTGTGCAGTTTTGGTCGGGGTCCGGTATCAATCGCGGTCACGGCGCAGTGTTCAAACACTTGGCCCCCTAGCGATTGAACGGCCCGTGCCTCGGCACGGCACAAATCCAGCGAATGCACATGCATATTGCGCCGATTTAGCAGCCCGCCGATATACATGTCCGTGCCTAGATAATCGTGGATTTGACCGGCATCGACCCAAGTTAAATCATTGGCCATTCCATGGGCGCAGCCCAGATCATACATCGCCTGCAATTCGGCCACTTGGGCGGGGGTCATGGCAGTTTGCATGTGGCCGAACTGTAAATCACAGGCAATGCCATATTTCGCCACGCGGCCCCGTATAATATCATGGCCCCGCCAGCGCAGATCCCAGACGAAATCTTGGGCGCGTTTTTCCCCGATTTGACGCGCAAATTCATGCTGCATGGCGATATCACCCGACAGGCTGCCTGTGATTTGTCCGCCGTTGCGGCCGGTGGCGCCCCAGCCGATGGTTTGCGCTTCGCACAGGGCGACGCGGTGGCCCTGTTCGGTCAATTCCAATGCGGTGGCCACGCCCGTAAAACCGCCGCCGACAATGGCGACATCGACATGCAAATCGCCCGACATCTGATCAAAGGGGTCCGTATCGCGGGCAGTCGCGGTGTAATAGGAAAGGGTTTCGGTCATAGCAGCGCCCTATAACTTATCGCGCAGGGAATACCACAACATGGCCAACACCAACAACTGCTGGCGCAGCCGCGGCCCCCCTGGAAACCGTGGGTTTGGAATACGGGCCATGATGTCAAATCGTTCGGCGTGCCCTGCGATGGTGTCGGCCATAATTTGCCCCGTTAATGTTCCCAGTGCCACGCCCTGACCCGAAAACCCAGACACGCTGAACACATTGCCCTTGCGGTCAAAGTGCGGCAGGCGGTTCATTGTGATCCCCAGCGTGCCACCCCATGCATAATCAATACGCGCCCCAGACAGTTGCGGGAAAATTTCGCACATAGGTTTGCGCACTTGGGCTGCGATGTTGCGCGGGAACCGATAGCCATAGCTTTCCGTGCCGCCAAACAACATGCGATTGTCATCGCTAAAGCGGAAATAATTGATCACGAATTTACTGTCCGCCACGGCAATATTTTGGGATAAAACGGCGTTACGCTGGGGGTCGGTCAGCGGTTCGGTTGCAACGATGTAATTGTTGATGGGCATCACATGGCGTGCCACATCGGGGCGTAGATTGCCCAAATACCCATTACAGGCCACGACCACATGATCGGCGCGAATGGCGGCGTGGTTTGTTTTGACCACCGGCGTGGGCCCGTCGATGATATCAATGGCGCGCGTGTTTTCATGCAAATGTGCGCCTGCATTCTGGGCCAACCGTGCCAGCCCCAAGGCCAGTTGCAGCGGATCAATGTGACCCGATCGGGTGTCCAACGTGCCGCCATGATAGGCGGGCGATTTTACCAATTCCGCCATTTCGGCAGAGGCTAGGAACGCGATATGTGGATAATCATAATCGCGGTGCATTTTTTCAACATAGGCGCGGCTGTCGTCCAAAAACCGTTTGCGGTGATTGGTATGGGCGATGCCGGGGTGGAAATCGGCCTCGACCTCGGGTGTGTTGGCGATATCGCGGACCAGTTCAACCGCTTGGGTGCCGATGGTCCACAATTGCTTGGCCATGTCGCGGCCAAACATCTGTTCCAATTCGACTTGGTCCAGCCGTTGGCCCTGACCCACCTGACCGCCATTGCGCCCCGATGCGCCAAAGCCTAGGCGTTGTGCCTCAATCAAATGAACTTGGTAGCCACGTTGTGCCAAATGCCATGCGGTGGATAGACCTGTAAATCCGCCGCCGATAACACAGACATCACATGAAATATCACCCTGTACTGGGTTTGTTTGCGTCAGGGGGGTTATGTTTTGCGCGTAATAGGTATTTGGATAGCAGCCATCACGATCATTCACTGATAGAAGATCCATAGAAATGCCCCATCCACTAAGTCCAAATTTGATCAAATTTAGACCACGGTTTGTTTGATCAGGTCAAGCCCTTGTTGCAAATCCCCGCGCATTGCTTGTGCGGCCAAATCTGGGTCGCGTTGTGACAGCGCGCTGAGTAATTCCGTGTGCTTGTCAGGCAAATTCGACGTGCCATAGCGTCCACAGATCACCCGCTGACTGGGACCACATTGCACCCACAGGCTGCCAACCGTACGGGACAAAACGGGCGAGGCTGCATGACCATAGATTGTAAAGTGGAATTCAGCGTTATGTTTCAAAAATGTTTCGACATCGCCACTATGGATTGCATGATCAACCCCTAGATCGATGGATTTCAGGGCGCTAATTTCCTCTTTCGTAATGGTTATGGCGGCGCGTGCGGCCAATTCGGGTTCAATAAACAGACGCAGGAAATAGATGTCTTGTAATTGCTCGGCTGTCAACTTGGGGATGATCACCCGCCTGTTTCCCAGTGATTCTAGCGCACTTTCGCTGGTCAGCCTGCGGATTGCTTCGCGTACGGGGGTCATGCCGGCGTTCAGACTGCGGGTCAGCCCCTGAATGGTCAGGGGTTCACCTGGTCCGTAATGCCCCAATAATATCCGTTCGCGCAGGGTTTCATACACGGCTTGATGTTCTGGGGTTTTATATTTTTCTGTCATAAGGTCATTTTTTGATCAAAGAACGAAGCTGTAATCAAGTTAGGCACAAATTTCTTGATTTTGTCAAACTTTTGATCAAAACTATTTTCACCAACAGGGAGAACATGATGAAAACCACAGCCATTTTAGCGACGGCAATCGCAACGGTTATGGCCACACAGGCGGCTGTCGCCGAAGAAGTGCGCGTCTATAACTGGTCAGACTATATTGATGAGGCTTTGCTAGAGAAATTCGAAGCCGAGACTGGCATCAAACTGATTTATGACGTGTTCGACAGTAACGAGGTTCTAGAAACTAAAATGCTGGCGGGTGGGTCAGGCTATGATGTTGTGGTCCCCACGGGGACATTTTTACAGCGTCAAATCCAAGCCGGCGCATTTCAGCCCCTAGACAAAAGCAAACTGTCCAATATCGGCAACGTTTGGGATGTCATTGCCGCACGGACGGCACAATATGACCCAGACAATGCGTATTCTATCAATTACATGTGGGGCACTACGGGTCTGGGCGTCAACGTCGCCAAAGTGCAAGAGGTCTTGGGACCAGATGCACCGATCAATTCCCTGTCGTTAATTTTCGACCCGGCCAATATGGAAAAATTGGCCAGCTGTGGCGTGCATATTCTGGATGCGCCAACGGAAATGATCCCAGCGGCACTGTCATATCTGGGCGAAAATCCTGATAGTCAGGATCCCGATGTTATTGCCAAGGCTGAACCAATTTTGTCTGGCATGGCGCCGCACGTTCTGAAATTCCACAGCTCAGAATATATCAACGCATTGGCAAACGGCGAAATCTGTGTCGCGATGGGCTGGTCGGGTGATGTGTTGCAGGCTCGTGATCGCGCGGCCGAGGCCGACAATGGCGTCGAAATCGCCTATAACGCCCCGAAAGAGGGTGCGTTGATGTGGTTTGACCAAATGGCCGTGCCCGCGGATGCACCAAACCCGGATGCAGCGCATAAATTCATCAACTTTATTCTGGATGCCCAGAATATGGCGGATGCGTCCAACTATGTGTATTATGCAAACGGCAATATCGCATCCCAACCGCTGTTGGTCGAAGATGTAATCGGCGACCCCGCCATTTATCCAGACGCAGACACATTGGAAAACCTGTACACAGTGTCACCCTATGCCCCCAAGGTGCAGCGCGTCGTGACACGCATGTGGACCAAAATTAAATCTGGAACCTAGTTTCTACGTTTCCATTCTGTCGGGCCAATTGGCCCGACTTGACATCTTAGGAAATATTTAATGACCATTAATCCAGCGTTTGCCCCTTGGCTTGATCCCCAAGCCAAGCCCATTATCGATTTTCAAAGTGTTACAAAAAACTATGGCGATTTTACCGCGATTGATAATATCGACCTGAAAATCTATCCGCGCGAATTTTTTGCGTTGCTTGGCCCGTCGGGCTGCGGAAAAACGACCCTGATGCGCATGCTGGCTGGGTTTGAAACCGCAACCAAGGGGACCATTTTGATCGATGGTCAGGATATGGCACATGTGCCGGCGCACAACCGCGCGGTGAATATGATGTTTCAATCCTATGCCCTGTTCCCACATCTAAGCGTGGCCGATAACATTGCCTTTGGTTTGAAACGCTCGGATATGCCGAAATCGGAAATCGGTGGCCGTGTTGATGAAATGCTGCGGCTGGTTCAGCTGGGCAAATTTGCGAAACGTAAACCGCATCAATTGTCGGGTGGTCAGCGTCAGCGCGTGGCCTTGGCCCGCGCATTGGCCAAGGGTCCAAAGCTGTTGTTGTTGGATGAACCCTTGGGTGCGTTGGACAAAAAATTGCGCCATGAAACGCAATTTGAATTGATGGATATTCAGGAAAAGACCGGCACAACATTCGTGATCGTCACCCACGACCAAGAAGAGGCAATGACCGTCGCCAGCCGCATTGCGGTGATGGATCACGGACGCCTTGCGCAGATTGATACGCCTGATCGGGTATATGAATCGCCAAATTCCGTTTATGTTGCGGATTTCATTGGTGATGTGAATATCATACGCGGTGCTGTTGACAGCTGTGAAACTGAAAGCGCTGGTTTGAAATGGTCCGAAGGGTCCGCACCCATCCGCGCCTTGCCCGGTCCCGATTTGAAACCGGGTGCGCGGGCCGCCTTTGCCGTACGGCCAGAAAAGGTGTCAATTTCACAAACCGAACCCACCGACATGCACAATCGCGTGCAGGGCAAAGTCGAGGACATCGCCTATCTGGGAAATATGTCGATGTATTTTGTTCGACTGGCGGACGGTACCTTGGTCAAAGCGCAGGTTGCCAATGTCCGGCGTATATCGCGCCGTGGTATCACATGGGATGAACAGGTGTGGCTGTCTTGGACAGATACCGCCGGCATCATTTTGCCGGACTAGGGGGGCGCATGAATTTTTCACGCAAATTTTTGATTGGCGTTCCCTATGTTTGGTTGCTGGTTTTATTTCTTGTCCCATTTTTGATCGTATTCAAAATTGCATTGTCAGATTATGCAATTTCGATCCCGCCATATGCGCCGACGTTAGAGTTGGCAAATGGATGGCAGGGGATCGTTGATCTGATTTCAGGGCTGGATTTCGAAAACTTTGTCTTTTTGTTGGACGATGACCTGTATTGGAAAGCGTATCTGTCCAGTGTCCAAATTGCGGCCACAGCGACAGTCTTGACGTTATTGGTGGGATTTCCCATCGCCTATGGTATGGTCAATGCCCCCGATGAATGGCGGCCCAGTTTGATGATGCTGGTGATTTTGCCATTCTGGACCAGTTTTTTGATCCGCGTTTATGCCTGGATCGGGCTTTTATCGAACGAAGGGTTGTTAAACAGCTTTCTGTTGTGGTTGGGGGTTATTTCCGAACCGTTGATCATTCTGAACACTAATATCGCGGTTTATATCGGGATTGTGTACACCTATCTGCCCTTTATGATCTTGCCGATTTACGCCAGTTTGGAAAAACTGGATGCGTCCTTGCTTGAGGCGGCGCAGGATTTGGGCTGCACGCGCATTGGGGCATTTTGGTCTGTAACGGTGCATTTGGCAAAACCGGGCATCATCGCGGGGTGTTTTTTGGTATTCATCCCTGCCTTGGGCGAGGTGGTAATCCCATCGCTGCTGGGCGGATCCCGCACGCTGATGATCGGTAAAGTGTTGTGGGAAGAGTTCTTCTCGAACCGTGATTGGACCGTGGCATCGGCCGTTGCAATCATTTTGTTGCTGATCCTTGTGATCCCCATCGTTCTGTTCCAACGCAATGAACAAAAACAACGCGAGGCCGGAAAATGAGAAAGCTTACATGGTTTAACACCGTTTCGCTGACCTTGGGTTTTGCGTTTTTGTACATCCCCATCGTGATTTTGGTGGTCTACAGTTTCAACAAATCGAAACTGGTGACCATCTGGGGTGGATTTTCGCCCAAATGGTACGGTGAACTGCTGCAAAATCAGGCGTTTTTGGATGCGGCCAAGGTCACGTTGCAGGTGGGTGTGGTGTCATCCACGCTGGCCACGATCTTGGGAACTATGGCTGCCTTTGTCATTGTGCGGGGCGGGCGGTTTTACGGGCGCACCCTGTTTTCTGGCATGATTTACGCGCCATTGGTCATGCCCGAGGTAATCACTGGTCTGTCGTTGTTGCTGCTGTTTATCGCCATTGGGATGGATCGTGGGGTGACAACGATCGTATTGGCCCATGCGACGTTTTCGATGTGCTATGTGTCTGTGGTGGTGTCGTCACGATTGGTCAGTTTCGACCAAAGTTTGGAAGAGGCGGCACAGGATTTGGGCTGCACCCCATGGGATGCGTTCAAATCCGTGACATTGCCGATCATTGCTCCTGCTGTGTTTTCGGGTTGGTTGTTGGCCTTTACCCTATCGTTGGACGATCTGGTGATTGCATCGTTCACATCTGGCCCTGCGTCCACGACATTGCCGATCAAGATTTTCTCATCGGTCCGATTGGGGGTCAGTCCTGAAATCAACGCGCTGTCAACGATCATGATTGCATTGGTTACCGTTGGTGTTGTGACGGCGTCAATCGTATCAAAACGCGCCATTGCCCAGCAAAAACGCGATGAACAAATGGCAGAGCAGTAAAGCCCTGCCATTTGTGTGATCTAGGCAGGGCAGGTGCATTTGCATGTTGCATTTGATGAAATGGGCCGTACGGTTGATCCGATAATTTTGCGCCAGCTTGCGATTGCGTGCAATGCCGTCATCGATGGATTGTGGCTTGAAGGGGGCGCATTGCCCGACGATTTCGGTCAGGATGAATTGCCCGCCTTGGGGCTGCGCGCAATCGGGGCAATCGTTGATATGGATTTGTGTGAAATTGCTAAATCAGGGGGGATATTGTCGCGATGAAAACGGCAACAATAACGCAACGTTTGGCGGGGCTGGGTGGTGCCAAATGGGACATTTATCAACAGGCCCGCGACTTGGTTCGCCAAGGCATCGATGTGATTGATATGACGATTGGCGAACCAGACGTTCCTGTGCCGACGCAGCTGTTGCAGGTGGCGTCAGATGCCATGATGGCTGGGCGTACAACCTATTCCGATGGCCCAGGAGAGCTGCCGTTGCGCCAAGCGCTGGCACAGCAGTATTCGCAGCGCTCAGGCCGTGTCATTGATCCAGACCAAGTCATGTGTTTCCCAGGGACACAAACGGCATTGTTTGCCGTCATGCTGGGTGTGGCCGAGGCTGGCGATCAGGTATTGGTCGGCGATCCAATGTACGCCACATACGAAGGTGTTGTTCGCGCCAGTGGCGCGGAAATGGTGCCGGTCCCGTTGCAATCGCAGGCGGGTTTTCGGTTGCAGGCGAAAGATATGGAGCCGCGGATTACACCGCGAACCCGTGCCATATTGTTAACGACACCGCATAATCCCACTGGGGCAATCTTGTCACCGTCGGACATTGCAGCCATTGGCGAATTGGCAATCAAACACGATTTGTGGATTATTTCTGACGAAGTATACGCAGATATGGTCTATCCTGGGTCTGAATTCACTTCGCCCTTGGCGCACCCAGATATTGCGGATCGGGTGATTGTTGTGTCGTCGATTTCCAAATCCCACGCAGCCCCCGGATTTCGCAGTGGGTGGTGTATTGCATCCGCTGAATTTTGTGATGCCTTGCTGCCAGTGGCGGAAACCATGCTGTTTGGCAACCAACCCTTTATTGCTGATATGACAGCCTATGCGGTCACACATGGATCGCCAGTGGTTCAGGGAATGGTCGAACGGTTTTATGCCCGCGCACAACGCTTGGCCGATCGGTTGCACGCCAAGACAGATTTGCGTGTCCACATCCCACAGGCGGGTATGTTTGCAATGGTGGACGTGTCATCGACACATTTGTCAGGGTCCGCCTTTGCGCAATCGTTGCTAGATGACGCAGGTGTCGCTGTGATGCCTGGGGCATCCTTTGGCGACAGTTTAGAAACCTGGATACGCGTGGCGTTGACGATCGACGACCCTGCGTTTGATGCAGCGATTGATCGGATCGTCGATTTCACATCCCAGCAACACAGGAGCCACCCATGAGCAGCGTTTCACAGGTCTTGATTGATGCCCTCAGGGCACAGGGCACCCAAGTCGTGTTCGGTATCCCCGGTGTTCATACCGTTGAATTATACAGGGGCTTGGCAAAGTCCGGCCTGCGCCACGTCACACCGCGTCATGAACAGGGTGCCGGTTTCATGGCCGATGGGTATGCGCGGGTCAGCGGCCAAGCGGGTGTTGCATTTGTCATAACTGGGCCGGGATTGACCAATACCTTGACTCCAATGGCACAGGCCCGGGCAGACAGCATTCCGATGATTGTGATATCGGGGGCAAATACGGTTGCATCCTTTGGGCAGGGATGGGGGCATTTGCATGAATTACCTGACCAATTGGCCCTGGCTAAACAGGTGGCGCTATATTCGCAACAGATCACTGATCCTGTAACCGCGGGTCACACGATCGAGGATGTGTTGAAAGCCGTTCATTCAGGACGCCCCGGCCCAGTTCATTTGCAAATTCCGCTGGATGTGGCGCCTGTTGAAACTGGAACAAAAACCACTGCCAACAGCGCTATGGTGCAACGTCCAGTGATACCGATTGACCCTGACCAGCTGCAAGCCAGCTTTGATCTGTTGCAAGGGAAAAAACAAATTGTCATCTTGGCCGGCGGCGGGGCAAAAAACATAGATGATTTGGCAAAATTGGCTGAACGCCTAGATGCACCAGTGGTGCAAACCGTCAACGCCCGTGGTGTGATGTTTGATCATCCATTGTCTGTCCCCGCCAGCCCCAGTTTGAACAGTGTCCGTGATCTGATCTCGCAGGCGGATTGCGTCTTGGCATTGGGAACAGAATTGGGGCAGACCGACTATGATATGTTTGCGACGGATACGATGCCGGACATGGCAAACTTGATCCGTGTTGATCTGTGTGCCGAACAGCTTGGCCGTCATCGCGCGACCTTGGCAATTCAGGGCTGTGCCGCGCAATTTACGGCGCAATTCCTGCAAGAATTCAGGCCACAGGAAACACCAACACAAGGGGCCGCACGGGCAAAACATACCCGCATGGCCGCTTGGCAAGAAATTGGCCCCGACTATCAGGCGCAGGTCGAAATTTTGAATGCGCTGCGCGATATGCGTCCCAATACAATTTTTGTGGGCGATTCAACACAACCCATATACGCGGGCAATCTGTATTATGACCATGACCGGCCCGCAGGGTGGTTTAATGCCGCCACGGGATACGGCGCCTTGGGTTATGGTATTCCTGCGGCGATTGGTGCGGCCATCGCCAAGCCCGAGGCACATGTTTTATGCATAACCGGTGATGGTGGCGCGCAGTTTTCCATCGCGGAACTGATGACTGCAGTTGATGAAAACTTGGCCGTTACGTTTTTAGTCTGGAACAACCGTGGTTATAAGGAAATCGAATTGTCCATGCAGGCGGCTGGCGTTGACGTGTTGGGGTGTGACCCAACACCACCGGATTTCGCGGCTGTGGCGCAATCCTTTGGCATTCCGTTTCAACGGGTTGATCAATCTGTCGCCTCGGTTTGCGCCGCCTATGGATCGGTTCCGCAATCTGGACCTTCGATGATCGAGGTCGTGATCCCAGACGCTTAGTCTGGGCTCTAAACCAAGCAAAACGGCCATTTTTGTTTGACACAGGTGTTACAACGCCTACCATCTGATGACGCCTTTGCAAAAGGGGCGCGCATAAATGGGAGGAACATAAATGAAAAAATTCAGATTTGCCGCCGTAGCTGCGGCGACCATTGGGTTGTTGACCGCAACAACGACTGTGGCGCAAGAAACGGATTATATTTTGAACACTGCGTCAACAGGGGGAACATATCATCCTGTTGGTACTGCGATATCGACGCTGTCCAAAGTCAAATTGCTTCCTAAGGAAAAGTTTTCGCTGACAGCCGTCAATTCCGCGGGTTCGGGCGCCAATGTTCAGGCGATGGGTGCAGGCACCGCTGATTTTGCCATTTTGCAAGGCCTTTATGGGTCCTATGCGGCGACTGGTACCGGCCCAATTACCGAGCCGCAAGAAAACATGCGTGCTGTTACAATGTTGTGGTTTAACGTCGAACAGTTCGTCGTAGCCGCAGATCAGGCCCCGACCGGTACCGTTGCCGATTTGGTTGCCCTTAAGGGCAAAGGCGCAGGTATGGGCGCACAGAATTCCGGCACCATCGGGTCAAACCGTGTGTTATTGTCGGGTTTGGGCATTGATATCGACGCAGATTATAACTTGGTCTATGCGGGCTATGGTCCCACGGCTGATGCATTGGCAAACGGTCAAATTTCAGCGGCCGGTATTCCGTCAGGACCACCTACAGGCGCAATCACCCAGCTGATGGCCGCAAACCAAGGTAAATTCACAATCCTTGATGTGACAGACGAACAGCGCGCTGCAATGGATGGTGGCCGTAATCTTTGGGTGCCTTATACAATTGCTGGCGGCACATACCCTGGCCAAGACGCAGATATTCAAACAATTGCACAGCCAAATTTCTTGGCGGTGAATGCTGATGTGAACGAAGATCATGTCTATAAGCTGACCAAAACCATGTATGAAAACCTAGCGTTTTTGCAAGCGATCCATCCCGCGACCAAAGTCATGGCAATTGAACGTGCCATGGGCGGATTACCGGTCAAACTGCACCCAGGCGCGCAGCGGTATTACGAAGAAGTCGGGTTGGATATTCCAGCGCATCTGAAAAACTAAATCAAAGCTGAGGCGCGCTAGATGGTGCGCCTCAGTAAATTTGGTGGGGTCAATTTGAACAATTCCAACGCAGATCAGGATGCACATGATGCACCAATGTGGGGACCAGTCTTGGCGGCCTTTGCCGTTGTTTTCGGCGCATGGCATATTTTAACGAATGTGTATTTGATTGAACCAGGCCGCTGGCAAAACGCAATTCATTTTGCGGGGTTTGCCATACTGGCGGCGGTCACTTATGGGTTCTCCGCCCGTCGTCCAGATGCAGGCTGGGCCAAGGTTTTAGATGGAACCTATGGCATTGCCATAGCGCTGTCGGCCCTGTGGGTTGCCTGGGCTGAAAACGGCATTTATGAACGATCATTGGCGGTCACGGGCCAATCGTGGCAATTTACGGCACTGGATTGGATCGCAGGTGGAATTTTGGTTTTTGCCTGTCTGGATTTATCGCGCCGCGTGGCGGGATGGGTGATCCCGATCCTATGCATTTTGGCACTGTCGTATATCCTGTTTTTGGGCAGCTATTTACCGGGTGTGTTTCGCGCCGCCAGCCTGCCGTTGAATGATGTGATGTTTCGCACATTGTATAACGACGAAGGTATCTTTGGCATACTTGCCTCTATTTCATCCACCAATATTACGTTGTTTATGATTTTTGGCGGCTTTTTGGTTGTGTCGGGCGCCAGTGACTTTGTCATTGAATTGTCCAAGCTTGTTGCGGGTCGGATCAAGGGTGGGGCTGCCTTTGTTGCGGTGTTGTCATCGGCGCTGACGGGGACCATTTCAGGATCGGCCATTGCAAATACCGCATCCACAGGCGTGATCACCATCCCCCTGATGAAGGCAAACGGATTTCGCCCCCAATTTGCCGCAGGGGTTGAGGCAGCGGCATCCACAGGCGGACAGCTGATGCCGCCGATCATGGGGGCGGGTGCCTTTGTCATGGCCAGTTACACCAGCATTCCCTATGCAACCATTGTGGCGGTATCGATTGTGCCTGCCATTTTGTATTTCCTATCTGTCGCCTTTATCGTTCGGATTGAGGCGGTCAAATATGACGCAGGGGCCGAGATTGATTTAACCGTGGACCGTGGGAAATTGTGGTCAGGGGCGTTGGTGTTTGTAATCCCATTGGCCGTTATGATTTGGCTGCTGTTGTCAGGTGTGACGCCGGCCTATGCCGCCTGTTGGGCGATTTTATGTTTGGTATTGGTGTCTTGGGCAACGCGGGTATTGGCCGCGATTTCGTCTGATGGGATGTTTACACCCATCGTCATGGGGCCGCGTAAAATCGCGCAGGCGTTCCAATCGGGCGTGCGCGCATCGATTATGACGGGCGTATTATTGGTGACGATTGGCATTATGAATAATGCCATTGTGACCAGTGGGGTGGGAAACAGCTTTTCTTTGATGATTGCGCAATGGTCACAGGGGTCGATGTTTTTGGCCATTATACTGGTGGCCTTGGTGTCGCTGGTATTGGGCATGGGGTTACCGGTCACGGCCGCCTATATCATTTTGGCGATCCTGACGGCGCCTGCCTTGGCGGGAATTATGTCGGATGTACTGATCGCAGAACAATTAATGGCGGGCATCACTGACCCGATGCAATCGGCATTGTTTATGTTGGTGGATCATCCCAATGTGGCACTGGTCCCAACGGGTATGACACGGGCCGAGGCATGGGAATTGGTGGGGGCCATTCCATTTGAAATGGCCGTGTCCATCAGGTCGGTTTTGGTGGATCCCGCGGCCGCGATGACGTTTTTACTGGCGGCCCATTTGATCATTTTTTGGCTGAGCCAAGACAGCAACGTCACACCGCCCGTGTGTCTGGCGGCCTTTACCGCGGCAGGCATCGCAGGGTCGCGGCCCATGGCCACCGGGTTTGAAAGCTGGAAAATCGCCAAGGGTTTGTATGTGGTGCCGTTGATGTTTGCCTATACCCCGCTGATTTCGGGATCAGTGGGCGAAATCATCCATATTGGTTTGTTCGGATTGTTCGGGATTTATGCGCTTAATGCCCTGATCCAGAATTATGCCGAAGGTCCAATCACATGGCGCGACCGTGCAATTTTTGCCCTTGGCGCGGGATTGTGTTTCTGGCCGTTGATGTGGATGGCAAACCTAGCTGGTGCTGCGTTGGTTGTGTTGGCAGTTTGGGCGTCGCGGCGCAATCACTAGGATGGCCAGTGTCACAAAAAAACGCAGGACACATTATGGCCCTGCGTTCTTTTGTATATGCGCCCCACAGGTGTTGTGAGGCGCAGTGATATTTTCTTAGAAGTGTACTGACAAACTGTCCAAGGGTGTTTTCTTGGGCGGTGCGAATTTTGTCAGGTTGATGCCTTGTACTGCGGATTTATATTCCTCAAGCGTTGGCGTACGGCCTAGAATTGCGGACAATACAACAACCGGTGTAGACGCCAGCAGGCTTTCACCTGTTTTATCATCGGCATCCTCAACCACGCGGCCTTTGAACAGGCGGGTGGATGTGGCCAGAACTGTGTCACCTTTGGCCGCTTTCTCTTGGTTGCCCATACATAGGTTACAGCCGGGACGTTCCAGATACAGGGTGTTTTCGTATTCGGTCCGTGCGGTTGTTTTGGGTGCCGCGTCGTCGAATTCGAAACCAGAATATTTCTGCAATATTTCCCAGTCGCCTTCGGCCTTAAGTTCGTCGATGATGTTATACGTTGGGGCCGCAACAACCAAAGGTGCCTTAAATTCAACCTTGCCTGTTTTCGACTCAATGTTTTTAAGCATCTGTGCGACGATTTGCATGTCGCCTTTGTGAACCATGCATGATCCAACAAAGCCCAAATCCACCTTTTTCTCAGCCTTGTAGAATGAAATCGGACGGATCGTGTCATGCGTATAACGCTTGGAGATGTCGGGGTTTTTGACGTCTGGGTCCGCAATCATGGGTTCAGAAATCAAATCTAGGTCAACGACAACTTCGGCAAAGTATTTTGCATTGTCATCAGGTCGCAACGCCGGTTTATCGCCTGATTTGATTTCGCCAATGCGTTTGTTTGCAATGTCGATCAAACCTTGCAGCATTTTAACGTCGTTATCCATGCCCTTGTCGATCATCACTTGGATGCGTGATTTCGCGATTTCTAGGGATTCGATCAATGTGTCGTCTTGTGAAATACAGATCGACGCTTTGGCCTTCATTTCTGCTGTCCAGTCGGTGAATGTGAACGCTTGGTCCGCCAGCAGGGTACCGATGTGGACTTCGATCACGCGGCCTTGGAACACGTTGTCGCCAAATTGTTGCAACATCTGTGATTGTGTCGCATGAACCACGTCACGGAAATCCATGTGTTCGGCCATTTGACCTTTGAATGTCACTTTGACGGATTCTGGGATTGGCATCGTCGCCTCGCCCGTGGCCAGTGCCAGCGCAACGGTGCCCGAGTCTGCGCCAAAGGCCACGCCCTTGGACATACGCGTATGGCTGTCGCCGCCGATGATGATCGACCAGTCATCCACAGTAATATCGTTCAATACCTTGTGGATCACGTCTGTCATCGGGTGATAAACGTCTTTGGGATCACGACCCGTGATCAGGCCAAATTTGTGCATGAACGCCATCAAACGCGGTGTGTTTGCCTGCGCTTTGATGTCCCAAACCGATGCGGTGTGGCAGCCCGATTGATACGCACCATCGACTGACGGTGAAATCACGGTTGCGGCCATTGCCTCAAGCTCTTGGGATGTCATCAGGCCTGTGGTGTCTTGCGAACCAACGATGTTGACCTTGACGCGCATGTCCGATCCTGCATGCAGGACCTTGCCCGGTGTGGTGCCGCGCGCATTTGCGTTAAAGATTTTTTCAACGGCGGTTAGGCCCTGACCTTCGTGTGAAATTTCTTTGGATGTGGCAAAGGCGGATTTCAATTCTACGCCCAGTGTTTCACATGCAAATGTCTGCAATTTTTTACCAAACACAATCGCATAGGATCCACCCGCGCGGATGAATTCCAATTTCTGCGGGCTAAAGGACGCGCCAAGATCGACCAATTCTTGGCCATCTTCGCTGTACATCTTTTTGTCTTTGGTATTGATTTTGAAAACGGTGCCGGTTTCAACTGAATATTTTTGTTCCAAGACGGGGTTGCCGTCATTGTTCAAAATCGGCTTGCCATCTTCGCCCAGTTTTTTGACCCAGTTTTTCAGGTCAATACCGATACCGCCTGTTACGCCGACAGTGGTCAGGAAAATTGGTGAAATACCATTTGTACCTGCAACGATTGGCGCAATATTGACGAATGGGATATAGGGGCTGGCCTGTTTTCCGGTCCACAATGCGACGTTGTTGACGCCAGACATCCGCGATGACCCCACGCCCATGGTACCCTTTTCGGCGACCAGCATAACGCGTTTGTCGGGGTGCTGGATTTTCAGCGCTTGAATTTCTTGCTGGGCGCGTTCGGAAATCATGCATTTGCCGTGCAATTCGCGGTCTGATCGCGAATGCGCCTGATTGCCGGGTGACAACAGGTCGGTGGAAATATCACCTTCGGCAGCGATGTAGCTGACGACTTTGATTTCTTCTTCTGGTTCTGGCAGCTTGGTGAAAAATTCAGCCGCGGCATAGCTTTCCAATAAACCCTTGGCGATTGCGTTGCCAGCCTCATAGGCGGCCTTGATGCGGTCGGTGTCGGCCTCATAGAGGAACACTTGGGTTTTCAAAACCTCTGCCGCGGGTTTTGCGACGGCGTCATCAGTGCCCAAGGCCAGATCCAACAATACGCGAACAGACGGGCCACCTTTCATGTGTGACAGCTGTTCGAAAGCAAATTCCGCATCAATTTCAGCAACATTTTCCGTGCCTAGAATAATGTCTTTCAAAAACTCGGCCTTGACCTCGGCTGCGGATGTGGTGCCGGGCAGGGTGTTGTAAATAAAATAATGCAGAGAGTCTGCACGATGGGTGTGCCCTGTATCTTTGATTTGCTCAATAATTTCAGCCAGCAGCGCGCCGTCGTCGATTGGCTTGGGGCTTAGGCCCTGTTCTTTGCGGGCTGCGATTTCTTCTAGATATGTGGTGTATAAACTCATCGGTTTCTCTAGCTTTTATTACGGTTTCCATGGGGCGCCCACGCGAAAATACGATGTGAATCACATGGGCTTTTTAATTTGTATACAAATGTACACCAAGTTTTCTATATGGGCAAGAACCTAACTATTAGATGGGTCCACTTGTGTCAAATTGCCAGTGTTTCAAAGTGGCAGTCATAAATCCACGGGCAATCCATGTATCATGCCTGCACGGTATGTTTCGGTGATCAACATGCAAGAATTGTTTTCAATTTCCAACACATATGTTCGGGCTGCACTGGGGTCGGGCGCGCCACAGCGCGAAAATAACCGCTCTAGCACATCATCAGGGCAGGGCACGGCCCGTTTGCGCGTCAGTTTAACGTCAAAAATATAGCCGATGGGGTATAGCCCCTGTTCCAGATGAAATCGAACGTCACTATCCAACTGTTCCAATGAAATATAGGTCAGGTTATCCATCATCACCTGACCGGCATGGGAAATGGTGACTTGGCGTTCGATAAAATCCTGCCCCGTTAAATGGGTTCTCACGGATGCGGGCACCTGGGTTGTTTTTTCTTGATATAACACATCCAGCTGAATGGGCCCCTGCGCCAATGTTTCACAGATCAATGTGGCCGATCCGTCCTGTGTCAACAGCTGTTGTTTCCACATATTGGCCCAAGACCGAAAAGGCGATGGATCCGCAATCGCGTCATCAAAACGGACGCGGGCCAGTTTGTCCATGGGCACGGTCATTATACTTGGGCCTTTCGTATAGCTAAGGCCATCCGGCCACGGACCTGTGGTTAACATCATATCGGATTTAACGAAAGGATCAAAACGTTCCCAAGGCGGGCTGATTCCAGTGCTTAAAGCTGACCTAGGGGCACTTGGTATAATCCAAGTGCCTTATTTTACTGCAATTTTCAAAAAGAACAAAAACGAACATAAAATTATTGCAAAAACGAACAATAAGGGGCATAAAAACAACATTACCGCACTTTAGGAGGATCTGCGTGACACACTCTGACGAGCCCAAGACATTCGATTTGTTCATCATAGGTGGCGGCATAAACGGCTGTGGTATCGCACGGGATGCGTCGGGCCGTGGATTGTCTGTGGGCTTGGCTGAAATGAATGATCTGGCATCGGCCACGTCGTCGGCCTCGACCAAGTTGTTTCATGGCGGATTGCGGTATCTGGAATATTTTGAATTCCGTCTGGTTCGCGAGGCGTTGATCGAACGCGAAGTGTTGTTAAAGGCGATGCCCCATATCAGTTGGCCCATGCGCTTTGTTCTGCCTTATCATGCGGATATGCGGTTTGAATCCGACACGCCGACATCGCGTTTATTGTCCGTGATCATGCCATGGATGAAGGGGCGCCGCCCCGCATGGTTGATCCGGCTGGGGCTGTTTTTATACGACACCTTGGGCGGGCGCAAAATCCTGCCCGGCACGACAACGCTGGATCTGACCACATCCGCCGAAGGCGCGCCGCTGCAATCGCGATTTGCACGGGCCTATGAATATTCAGATTGCTGGATCGAAGATTCCCGTTTGGTTGTCCTGAATGCCCGTGACGCCGAGGCGCGCGGCGCCCGTATCATGACCCGAACACGCGTTGTATCTGCCCAATGTGACAACGGTCTGTGGCGCATTGAAACGCAAAACACCGAAACCGGCGAAACCGCGACGCATCACGCGCGCATGCTGGTTAATGCGGGCGGCCCTTGGGTGGGCGATATCATCCAAACCAAAATGCGTCTGAATTCCCGCGAAGGTGTACGTTTGGTCCGCGGCAGTCATATCGTGACGCGCAAGCTATACGACCATGACAAATGTTATTTTTTCCAAGGGACCGATGGGCGGATTATTTTTGCCATTCCCTATGAAACCGATTTTACCCTGATTGGGACCACGGATGCCGAACATACAGATCCGTCACAAAAACCGGTCTGCACGCCGCAGGAACAATCTTATTTGCTGGATTTTGCCAATCAGTATTTCGACCAGCAGCTTGGCGATGATGATGTGGTTTGGTCCTATTCTGGTGTGCGCCCGCTTTATGACGACGGGGCCAGCAGTGCGACGGCAGCGACGCGCGATTATACGCTAAAGGTTGATACAAGCACGGGCGCGCCCGTTTTGAATATCTTTGGCGGGAAAATTACCACCTATCGCCGTTTGGCCGAGACAGCGTTGGAAAAAATCGGGGCCCATTTGCCAATGGGCAAGGGGCCATGGACAGCGGGCGTTCCATTGCCCGGCGGGGATTTTGCAGTGGATGGATTTGACGATTTGGTTGCCCAGCTGCGCATGGATTTTCCGTTCTTGGATGAATTCTGGGCCCGACGTTTGGTTCGGGCCTATGGGACACAGGCCGCGGAAATTCTGGGTGATGCGACAACGGTCGCTGATTTGGGCCAAGATTTTGGTGCCACGCTCAGCGAGGCTGAAGTGCGCTGGTTGATCACACATGAATACGCGCAGACTGCAACAGACATCGTCTGGCGGCGCACGAAATTGGGGCTGCGGTTGACACCCGAACAAATATCGCATTTGGACACATGGATGGACCAACACCGCCATGCGATGACCAAAGCCGCTGAATAAGCAGCAATCACCCTTTCCCCAGAATTTAGGGGGTGAATTCTGGATAATGGATCACGACAACAGAAAAGGCTGTTGTTAGGGCGCCCTATTGGTCAGGCCAGCACTTAGTCATTCGATGAATGGGATCCGCGTGAACAAATGCGCCGCGTCAGCGTAACTGCCGTGGGTTTTTTTAACGCCCGCGGTTAGCGATGCGTTCATGCATTTGAATGATCAGATTGCTGGCTGTTTTTTCAAAGAAACATGGGGTGATCGCGTGGACCAATGCGGCGAAACCGGCGCCCAACAGCCGTGATGCAAACCACAGGGCAAAGACAAAGTGTTCTAGGTAACTTTCGTCGACGGACTGTGGGTGATTGACAAAAATACGTTTCCAAATCTGGGTCATTGCGCTTTCCTTTCCCTTTTTGAAAAAACTAGCGCAAGATATGGGTGAATTTGTCCCAAATTAACAATTGATTTGCGGCGGGATGTGGATAATATCCCACAGATGACACTAGATATCGACATTATTGACCGCCAAATCCTGATGCTGTTGCAAAATGATGCATCGCTTAGCGTTGATGCCTTGGCAGATCGTATCAATCTGTCGCGCAATGCCTGCTGGCGGCGTGTGAAACGGTTGGACAGTTCGGGGATCATTCGCAAACGCGTGGCGATTTTGGATCCGGACCGCGTTGGGTTGGGGTTATTGGCCGTGGTGATGATCCGTACCAATGATCACAGCGCGGATTGGTTGGCTAAATTTCGTCGTGCTGTGCGCGAAATGCCCGAAATTATTGATGCGCAGCGGATGACAGGGGATTTGGATTATATTTTGCGGGTTCGTGTGGCGGATGTGCCGGCCTATGATCATTTTTATCAACGCTTTATCGCCAAGGTCCATGTGGCGGACGTGTCAGCCAGCTTTGTCATGGAACACATCAAGGAAACAACAGCCTTGCCTGTGTGAATGGTCAAAACAGCACATATTTATACCCTAAACTTAAACTAATATGGGTGGTTGGCGTCTTTTATCTGTACTTTGGTGCTGTGTTCGTGTATCCGCCGGCCTATGCTGTAATCGCTGTGCGACCAGCACCCATTTCCTAAGGCCAGACATCAGACACGACCTGCGGCCTGCATATACGACGAGACAATCTTGAAAAACGCACTAAAGATCGCGCTAGATAAGCGTGAATACACCACGTTGACCCCCGTTCAACAACAGGTGTCCAATCCAGAATATGACACTGCCGATTTGTTGGTTTCGGCCCAAACGGGGTCGGGTAAAACCGTTGGGTTTGGCCTGGCCATTGCTCCCAATCTGTTGGGCGAGGCCGAAGAATTTGACCGTGCCGATACGCCTTTGGGCTTGGTGATCGCACCGACCCGCGAATTGGCGATGCAGGTCAAACGCGAACTTAGCTGGCTCTATGCCGAGGCCGGCGTTGTGATGGCGTCTTGTGTGGGCGGCATGGATATGCGCGACGAACGCCGCGCATTGGAACGTGGGGCGCATATTGTTGTGGCCACGCCCGGTCGTTTGCGCGATCACATCATGCGCAATTCGATCGATCTGTCGGCCATTCGCGTCGTCGTTTTGGACGAAGCAGACGAAATGTTGGATTTGGGATTTTCCGAAGATCTGGAAATGATCTTGGATGCCACGCCTGAAACGCGCCGCACCTTGATGTTTTCGGCCACAGTGTCCAAAGGTATCGCGCAACTGGCAAAGAAATATCAAACCGATGCGCAACGGATCACGACCCTTGCTGACAAAGACCAGCATGCTGATATTGAATATCATGCCATTCAGGTCAATCAACACGATGCTGAAAATGCAATTATCAATACCCTGCGCTATCACGAAGCACCCAATGCTATCGTTTTTGCCAATACACGGGCCACGGTTGCACGGCTGACCACACGTTTGTCAAACCGTGGGTTTTCGGTTGTCTGTTTGTCCGGTGAATTGTCGCAATCCGAACGCTCGCATGCCTTGCAGGCGATGCGCGATGGGCGTGCACGCATTTGCGTGGCCACCGATGTGGCCGCCCGTGGCATTGATTTGCCGAAATTGGATTTGGTTGTTCATGCGGAATTGCCGTCAAATCACGAAACTTTGTTGCACCGTTCTGGTCGTACAGGGCGGGCAGGGCGCAAAGGTACATCCGTACTGATCGTGCCGCCCAATGCCTATCGCAAAGCGACGCGTATTTTGGGGTCGGCCAAACTGAATGCAGATTGGCGTCCAGCCCCCACCGCAGACGAAGTATTGTCCAAAGATCATGAGCGTATGCTGCATGATGATATTTGGACCAACGAAATTAATCCAAATCATGCTGACATGGTTGAAACCTTGCTAACGCAGTTTGGCGCAGAACGTGTCGCGGCGGCGTTTTTGGAAACCTATTCCAAACATATGTCCGCACCTGAGGATATCAGTGAATTCAGCGCCAAGCCATCCAAGCGTGATGGCAAACGCGAACCAAAATCCCATGCGGATTTTGGCCCAAGCACATGGTTTAAGCTGGCCAAAGGGCGCAACGATGGCGTGTCACCGGGGCAGATCGTGCCAATGCTATGCAAAGCGGGTGGTATTACCAAATCAGATATCGGCGCCATTCGTATCCAGGACAAACACACATTTTTAGAACTGCGCCAAGAAGCGCAAGATGGCTTTATGTCGACCCTTGGATCTGATCCCAAGGTCGAAGGTGCGCCTATTGCAGCCCTTGATGCGGCGCCCGACCTGCCGCCAGCGCCACCGCGTGGCGCCAGCGGGGGCAAACCACATCGCGGATCGGGTGGTGGCCGTGGATTTGGTGGAAAATCAGACGGGCCACGTCGGTCTGATCGGGGTGACAAGCCCGCGCGTGGGGATAAATTTCACCCCATTGGCGCACCAAACGATGCGCCCAAGCCCGAGCGTGCCAAAGACCGCCTCAAGCGGTTTGACAAACCAACATCGCCCTCGAACCCTGTCAAAGAGCGCCCAGAGGGCGTCGTGACCCCAATCAAGAAAAAACCGCGCAAATCTGCGGGACCAGATGGCGGGTTCGATCCCAAATCACCCCAATCGTCAAAACGCGCAGGCGCCAGAAAACCTGCGGGCACCGGTTTGGCACCCAAGGTGGGCAAATTCAACAGCAAGAAAAACAAAGCGCGCCGCACCGATGGGGCGCCATCTGGCAAGGGTGGTTTTTCTGCGCCAAAGCGGACCAAATAGTTCGACAACATAGGGGCGGCTGCGCAATCAGCCGCCCCTATTTTATTCAGCAAGCTAGGTCAGTTCGCTGTGCGAACAGGCCTAGCGGGCCGTGTTTCATCCGCATAGGTTCCAAGGGAATTGTTCCGCCAAATCGGCACCTGAACCGCTGTTGCAAATTATACCCTGCGCACGTGTATTCCCTGTATTTAACAAAATTAATCCGCCATATTTTCCCGCATTTGGGGGAATAGGCGTAGTTTTAATGTATAAAAAAATATATTTAACAATAACTTACATCTAAAAATTAACCAATTTTTTCATTTACACAGGCTTTCCTTTTTTTTGCCACAAATGGCTGGTTATAAAGGTGTCACAGATGGATGTGCGAGTTGTGTTGATGACTCGGCTTTTGCATGGCTGAAACCGGTCGGCGAAGCTTTTGGGTAGTATATAGGGGGTTACATGTGTAATTTAGCGCGTGTTGCGGTGTGGAAATGTGTTTCTGCGCTGGTTTTGCAGTGTTGTCATGGTTTCAATCATGCAAGGTCGGTCGTTTTTGCGTCGATATTTGCTCTGCTGGGGACATCAGCAGTCGCAAACACGTTCAAGTGTTGATGAAACAACGGTTGAACGCTGGGGTCTGTCGTGGGCTACCACCTATGCGCAAGGCGATGCAGAACGCGCTGGCCTGCGTTTGGAATACGCCCAAGATCAATCAACGGATACACAATCCGCAAATGATCGCCGTAACTATGCAGTATCGGCCTATTGGGATCGTCGCGTCTCGGCTGATTGGCGGTGGCTGGCCAATTTGGACGCCATGGTGTCACAGTCGGATCAGACATCATTCCGTGATGGCGAATTTGCTGAATTGACCTTTGGATATGCCTATCGTCCTGTCGACAATGACCGCACAAACGGACTGATTAGTTTGACAGCCCTGCATGATTTACCAGGTGCTGATCAGGCCAACCGTGATGGCAACATCAATGGCGCAAAACAGCAAAGCGTGATTGCGAATGTATCAATCAGCCATGAGCTAAGCGATACATTCACCATCGGCGGTAAATACGGCTATCGCCTGCGCCGCATGGCAGAACGCGACAGCGATGATTTCGCCAAATCGCGGACCCATTTGGGGATTGTGCGTTTGGATTACCACGTTGTCCACAATTGGGATGTCATGGGTGAATTGCGCATGAACCGGTTTGTGGAAACAAAGACATCACAATATGGCGCAAACCTTGGTGTGTATCGTCACTTTGGCGATAACCTTAAGGCGGGCTTGGGATACACTTGGGGCAAGGTGTCTGATGATCTGCGCACCATCGAGGGTGCACGCGAAGGCGTCTTTTTCAATATGATCGCCAAGTTCTAATGGAACGCCAAATATTTTAATACCTTAGGGGCGCTTTATCAGCGCCCCTTGTGGTTTCTAGCACATAAAAAAACGCTAAAATACAGACCGCAGTGCAGTGACCAATGCGTGGTGCAAGGAACCCGCAGCCGAACGTGGCCCCATGACTGCGATATGGTTTGGATCAAAAATCAGCACAAAACAGCCCAGATGGTCGATGGTGGTCCGCACAGCCGTGCCATTGGATTTGGCGCGAACGTTGACAGGGCATAATCGTTCAAACACATCCGCCAACTGCGCACCAGACAGATCAAACCGACACCAGGCATCTGTTTGTTCGGTCACACTGAAATTGCCCTGCGCCTGCTGCGCCAATTCAGCAGCAATTGTTTCATGGGTCGCAAAATCTGCAATGATCATCCATTGATCTGGCCCCATCCAAAACGCCAGTTGTGTGGTGCCAGAAATCTGTTCAACATCGGGCAGGGGCGTTCCCAGAAAATCCGCCAAACTGGCCATTGCGTCAGGTCCTGTGTGCAACCGCGCTGCAACGCTGGCATAGGCGCGATCGACGACCTCGCTCAGGGTGACAGGACCATGTTGTTCGGTGATCGGTTGGGCATTTCCCAATGGGGTGATGGGGGCTAAATCAGGCACGCAGACGGTCTCCCTCTGGATCAATGAAATGGGCGGGTACAATTTCGACATCATGTTCGACACCGGTCAGGGGGCTGACCAGCCGGACAACTTCGCCCAGTCTTGTGTCACCCGATTTGACAAAGGCCAGTGCAATGTGGTGGCCCAGATTTGGCGAATAACAGGCCGATGTCACATATCCCTGATCATGGGCGGCATCCACTGGGTCGCCCTTGGTGACAATGTGCGATCCGGCGGGCACCGGTTTGGTGTGATCCACAGGACGCAGACCCACCAGTTTCAGCGCGTCCGGGTCATTCATTCCGTCACGGGTCGACAGGGTGGCGCCGATGCTGTCTTTCTTGGTGGACACCATTCGGCCCATACCCAAATTCAACGCGGTGGTGGTACCGTTTAATTCGTTGCCTGCGGCGTGGCCTTTTTCGATGCGCATCACGCCTAAGGCTTCGGTTCCGTAAACAACTGCATCAAATTCTTGCCCTGCCTCAACCAGTCGCCGGATCAGAGCATCGCCATATCGCGTTGGCACCGCAATTTCAAAGGCCAATTCGCCCGAAAACGAAATGCGGAACAGACGTGCGCGCAACCCACCGCAAACGGTGATTTCACCACAGGCCATATAGGGGAACGCTTCGTTGGAAATATCACATTCGGGATCCACGATTTTTTGCAGCAATTTCCGCGCATTGGGACCGGCCACCGAATATTGTGCCCAAGCTTCGGTTGTGGAAATCAGTTGCACATCCATATCGGGGAACAGGCATTGGCGCACAAATTCCATGTGGCGATAGACACTGACCGCATTGGCCGTGGTAGTGGTGACCACGAATTGATCCTCGGCCAACCGCGCGGCGGTACCGTCATCCATGGCAATGCCGTCTTCGCGCAGCATCAGGCCATAGCGTGTTTTGCCGACCGGTAACTTGGCAAATCCGTTGCAGTAGATTGTGTTCAAAAATGCAGCGGCATCGCGGCCTTGGACGTCGATTTTGCCCAATGTTGTGACATCACAGATCCCCACGGATTTGCGTGTCTGCAATACTTCGCGGTCGACCGATTGACGCCAATGGGTTTCGCCCGGTTTTGGGAACCATTGCGCGCGCAGCCACATGCCAACTTCGACGAAAACGGCGCCCTGTTCGCTGGCCCACGTGTGGCTGGGTGTTTTACGATAGGGGCGGAAATCGCGATCGCGCGAGCGCCCGGCCAAGGCGCCCAGTGCCACAGGCGTATAGGGTGGGCGGAACATGGTTGTGCCCACCTCGGGGATGGATTTGCCCGCAATTTCGGCCATGATGGCCAGACCCGACATATTGGATGTTTTGCCCTGAT
>Ga0255756_1000233_pt1 | contig 67697 bp, 52 predicted proteins | sample 011ome_20_FD_179956 | JGI IMG/M metagenome (GOLD analysis project Ga0255756, IMG submission 179956) | Coastal salt marsh microbial communities from the Groves Creek Marsh, Skidaway Island, Georgia - 011509CT metaG (version 2) | ecosystem: Environmental > Aquatic > Marine > Intertidal zone > Salt... | reverse complement strand
GCCTTCGCCATGGCTGCACCGCTTGCCAACCAAACTTTCGCGCAAGATGGTCAGCGAATCGAAGAAATCACCGTTGTTGGAGTTCGGGATTCTCACACCGTCATTGTTGACGATACGCTTGTTGCCACGCCAGATACCGCGCAGCTGTTGCGCAAAATGCCTGGGGCGAACGTCAACAAGAATGGGGAGCTAACCGGAATCGCTCAGTATCGGGGAATGTTCGGCGACCGAATCCGAGTCTCTGTTGACGGTGCCCAAATAAATGGTGCGGGGCCCAATGCAATGGACGCTCCTCTTCACTATGCCCCGGTTGCGATACTCCAATCGCTCACCATCAATCGAGGCATCGTACCAGTAAGCAAGGGCCAAGAGACTATTGGCGGTTATGTTGAAGCTAAGACTTATGCGGGTGATTTCGGGACGAGCTCCGAGTTTACGGTAAGCGGCCGCGCCTATGCTGGTGCGCAGTCTGTTAACAGCGGCGATGTACTAAGCGGCTTTTTTTCAGTAGCCAACGATACACATATCTTTCGCGGATTTGTGATGCAAGAGAGTGCCGGCGACCTTGAGTTCCCTGATGGGAAGATCACGCCCTCGGAATATGATCGTGAGCGCTTTGATTTAGGCTACAGCTACGCACAGGGTCCGCATGAATTCAGCATCGACTTCGCGCGTAACAACACTAAAGATGCGGGAACCGCTTCTTTGCCTATGGACATCCTTTCGATCGACAGTGACCTATTCCGATCGCGCTACACCTATACATCTAATTCAGGCGTCTTTACCGCCGAACTTTCAGCGAGTGACAACGAACACTGGATGACTAACTATCACCTGCGTCGCCCGCCACAGACAGCGTCATCGACTGACGACCCCATGCGCTTTCGACGAAACTGGGCGGTGAGCGAGAACTACGGTTTTGCTCTCAACTATGAGCTGTTTGCTGACAACGGATCCTGGTTATACGGGCTAGACGGACACTTCGCCGAGCACCGCTCAATCATTACTAATCCAAACTCGATGCCTTTCTATATCTCAAACTTTAATGATGTTAACCGCGACATCGTTGGTGCATTCGTCGAGCGCGAAATTTCATTAAACCCTAAAACTGGGCTCGAAGCTGGTCTGCGGGTTAATCATATCAGCATGGATTCCGTGCCGGTCTCAGCAAATCTCAACCCGATGAATATGATGATGGGCATGCCCGTAATGATGAACAGGCTCGCTGGCGCCCTATCAACACAATTCAACAATGATAATTTGGCGCAAACAGACACTAATGTAGACGCCTTCGTCCGCCTTAGCTATGAGACAAATGGCGATGCCACGTGGTATGTCGGAGCCGCTCGAAAAACGCGTTCGCCGTCGTACCAAGAGAGATACCTGTGGATACCGTTAGAAGCGACTGGGGGTCTTGCTGATGGAAAAACCTACACAGGTAACCCCAACCTGAATCCCGAAGTCGCGCATGAAATTGAACTTGGTTTAGACCTGGAAAACGCGTCATATGGCTTCTACCCTCGACTATTCTATAAGCGTGTTTCAGACTATATCCAAGGCACTCCCTCAACCAACATGCTGGCAAATAACTTTGCGCAAATGATGGCGAACATGGGTATGGGAATGCCCAACCCGCTCCAGTTTAGCAATGTAGATGCGCGTTTCTACGGCCTTGATATCGAGTCAAATTTCACGATCAATGAAGCAGTGACCTTGCGCGCGATTGTGAATATCGTTCGGGCTGATAGGCGCGACATTAACGACAACCTTTATCGAGTCTCTCCAGACAATTTTCTGGTCGCGCTCGATTATCGCGGCAACGGCTGGACGGGCTCTATTGAGAGCGTGACGTATGCCGATCAGGACCGTATTTCAGTCACAAATTCTGAGCTGTCTACAGACGGCTATTCGCTAATTAATCTCATGGCGAGGTCTGAAATAATCGAAGGTGTTGAGGTCAGCATCGGCGCCGAAAATCTGCTCGATGAAAGCTATCTCGATCATCTCGCAGCCTATAATCGAGCATTCAATCCGGACATCGCTGCTCGAGCGAGAATGCCTGGACTCGGAAGGAATTTCTACACGCGAGTCATGTGGAATTTCTAATTGCTCGTCAGCCATCGGTCTGCTAGTTTTCTGATATCTAGAGACCAGAAATAAATGCGATGGCCAATACTGAAAAGCCGAAGAAAACGCTAACTCGTCGAAAACTCCTTCGAACTGGAGTAATGACTGGGATCGTGATTCCTACCTCTGTTCTCGGTCAACCTCCTAACCGCGCTCGCCCAAAGGAAGGGGACTGGCTGGTTTTCGACGGTGGAGATAGGAACGGCGAGCGCATCACTCCTGCGATGTTGACGCTCAACCAGCGACCCATCGCCGCGCTCGCAAAAGAGCCAGAGACTAACACCCTTCGCGATGGCTCCCGACTCAATCGCGTCATGGTAACGAAATTAGACTTAGCCAAGCTCGATAGCGAAATCGCCGGCCTCACCGCTGAGGGCGTTATTGCCTACTCTGCTGTATGCACGCACACGGGCTGCGATGTAACCAATTGGGACCCCGACGATTTACTTATGGCCTGCCCCTGCCATGAATCCAAATTTGATGTGTACGACAGCGCTAAAGTAGTTGGAGGCCCTGCCCCGCGGCCGCTCGCGATACTACCGCTTAGCCTTGCTGGGGAAGCCATTGTGGTCGCTGATTCGTTTCGGGGCCGCGTCGGTTTCACCCAACAATTCTAATCCGGCTCGCCAGTTTCTGAATTGCAGCCAATAACTCTGTTCAAGGTTATGATAATAAAAAAGGAGGCTTCAATGTTAAAAGCCATGTGCTCCTTGCTCGTCAGGATTGTTCTACCTACTACTGTATTCTTTAGTGTCATCAGCCCCACAGGTTCTGCGCAAAGCCTGCCAGCTTATACGCCGGTTACAGACGCAAGACTCCGAAACCAAGACAACGACAGCTGGCTGCTTTACCGCGGAAGTTATGACTCTCATGGGTATAGCGCGTTAGATCAGATCAACACAAGCAACGTGGCAAACCTCAGACCCGTCTGGAGTTTTTCAACTGGACTACGCGAAGGTCATCAGGCACCGCCGATCGTGAATAATGGCTATATGTATGTGAGCACGCCGCAAAATCATGTGCTCGCGCTCAACGCCGTCACTGGCGATTTACTCTGGCGCTATGTGCGCTACTTACCCGACGACTTGCAGCAGTTCCACCCAACTAACAGAGGCGTCGCGCTTTATGGCGATCTTGCTTATCTCGCGACGGTAGATGCCTTCCTAGTCGCCCTCGATGCGCTAACAGGCGAGGTGGTCTGGGAAGTCGCTGTTGAGGATTATTACAACGGCTACTACATGACTATGGCTCCACTTATCGTTGATGGCGTGGTGATGGTGGGCGTATCCGGCGGTGAACTCGGTATTCGTGGCTTCGTCGCAGCCTTCGATGCGACTACGGGCGAAGAGCTTTGGAAGACGTATACAATTCCTGCACCGGGCGAGCCCGGTTCGGAGTCATGGCCGGGAGACACTTGGCAGACCGGCGGTGTTCCGGTCTGGATTACCGGCTCTTACGACCCCGATTTAAACCTCACCTACTGGGGCACTGGCAATGGCGGCCCTTGGATGGGTGATACACGGCCCGGCGATAATTTATATTCAACTTCAGTCATCGCGTTAGATCCAAAGACTGGAGAGTTAAAAAATCACCACCAGTATCACTGGAACGATTCTTGGGATTGGGACGAAGTTTCGGCGCCGCTGCTCATCGACTATGAACGCGAAGGCGACAGCGTGAAAGGCTTGGTCCATCCTGGCCGTAACGGCTACCTTTGGTTTTTAGAACGAAGCGCGGACAAGATAAGCTTTGTTGATGCAAAGCCGTATGTCTATCAAGACGTCTTCACCAGGATAGACTCAACAACTGGCAGACCCGAATACGACATGACTAAGAAGCCAGGCACAGGCTATGAGGCGAGCTTCTGTCCATCGCTTTGGGGAGGCAAAGATTGGCCACCGGCAGCATTCGATCCCAATTCGCGCCTTCTATTCATTCCAGCCAATGAAAACGTCTGCTCCACAATGGTTGGTGAGGAAATAGAATACAGTCCCGGTCGTGCCTATATGGGACGCGGAACATCAGACAATGGTGGATTTTTTGTGCGCGAAGGCGCAAACCATATTGGCGAGCTACAAGCGTGGAATGTAGACACCGGCGAACGTGCATGGACAACAACATTCGAAAGCCACAACTGGGGACCGATTCTCGCAACAGCTGGCGATCTTGTGTTCATGGGTGGCACGAACGACCGCAAATTTAGGGCTTTCGATTCTAAAAACGGCGAGATCCTATGGGAGTACCCAACTAATTCGGGTGTCATCGGTGTTCCTGTCACTTTTTCAGTCGACGACAAACAATATATCGCCGTGCAATCTGGCTGGGGAGTCGATGCCCAAAGAGAACAGAACTTAATTAACATGACACGCGGCAGCAATACCTATGTGCCACAGGGCGGTGTCGTGTGGGTGTTTGCCCTACCCTAATTACAGGCAATAGTTTCTAAGGGGCTGATGAAGATTTACTCTTTTTGATCCCGAGGGTTCCAATCACGAGTGCGGAAGTTGAGGCTATCGAATTACATATGCTTACCCTCCTCGCCCTCTTTGCTGTTTCTTTTCTAGCTGCCACTATTCTGCCTCTCTCCTCCGAGGTTTTGTTCGGCGCGCTTATAGCTGAGGGGTATAGCCTAGGATCTCTACTATTCTGGGCGACGCTAGGTAACACCTTAGGCGCGTGTGTAAACTGGTGGCTCGGCACGCTTCTTCGAAGCAATTATTCTCGATTCGAAGACTACCGATGGATTCGAATTACGGGGAAAGAAATCGAACGCGCTGGCCTGTGGTTCAATCGCTATGGAAAGTGGAGTTTGCTCGTTGCTTGGGCGCCTGTCCTAGGCGACGGCCTCACTGTTTTTGCTGGTATAGCGCGCGTTCCTCTCTGGCAGTTAGCTGCGCTCGCAGGAATCGGTAAATTTACGCGTTACTTTTTTATTGCGCAAATCGCTACAACGCTAATCAATTGATGCTCGCAGAATTCTCATCACAGACTGAGCGTGTTCCGCTGCTTCGACTCCGAGCGGCGTAAGGTAGCCTCCGTCAGGCAGCGTAGTCAGCCCCTTCGCAAATAGACTAGCACCTGCGGCTATTCTTGCGGGATCAGCTTCGTGATGAATCTTGAGCCCTTCGAGTGTACTCGATAGCGAGAACAAATTGAGTAACTCGAGTTCCTGAATAATCTCTTCGCTTAAATGCATCACCGACTTTTCTGATCCTGACATACCGTTCTCCTTGTGCACCTTTAGTAGAGCACAACTAGAAGGTATAACCAAGACGGCTCGGAATCCAGAAGTTTTACTCAGCCACTCTTATAAATATGGGATTAGAGTAGAACCAAAGATCAGACCATGGATCTTCACCCAGCAAATCTTGTGTCGGTTCGAGCTCCTCGCCATTGGTTCCCCGCAGTCGGAGATACCCAGACTTTTCGGCGAGTAGTTTCAATCGCACTTCACTCATCCCAGCCACAGTTGAAAACTCCTTCGCCATGAATCGCTGATGCACTTGTGTAGTCGGGTTCGAATCGTTACTGCGATCTTTAGCGACCCCAGTCAGGTCACCTCGAATAAGATCAACTCGTGCAACGCGCGGATTCTGTCCACGTGCATTTGTTGACTCTGGATCCAGAAAACGAATGACCACGTCAATCTCTGTACCACTTTCAACTACAAGCTCTTCACCGAGACTCGCCGAGATCCCCCCCGCAGTAGCAGAAAATTCCAACGCCGAAATCAGATCGCCAGTCGTAACGAATACGCGACCGCTTCTAATACCGTCGAGAATAGCATCGTGATCTTTCGTGGCCCATACGTGAGTCTTCGAGTACTCGCCTGGCCAAAAATCGGCACCGCCCTCACTATAATGAACATGGGAGTCAGAATTGGCCGTCACCCACCACCGTCGGCCCTCACCGAGCATCGAATCCCAGAAGCCACCGAGAATTGCCGTAAATTGATCAAAGCCGCCCAAAGTGCCGGCGTTTCCGTAATAGCCTCTCGGGCGCGGATTTCCCGCGCTGCCATCTTTATTAAGCGCCGCGGCTTGATGCCCCGGTGCAGCCGCCATACCGACAGCAATAGTTGGCGCAGTATCATTCCAGTCGCGCAGCTCTGCCGGCGTGTATTGACCATAGACACCGATATCTTTCGCCGACCTAGACGGGTGATTCGCGATCAGTATCGGGGCACGCTCCTGCGTCTTCATAAACTCAAGCGCTTCGAGTAATCGTGGCTCTGCATCCCAGCTTGAATCTGCCGGCCATGGTTCGCGTTTCGCGAAGCGCGACTCGATAGCAAACAACTGCTGACTCTCTTCGTGGCTGTGTGGAATGATCAGACTCGAGTGGTCAGCGCCAGGGGTGTCGAACTCCATTCCCCAGAATTGCACAACCTCAGGCACGACCAGACGTGACTGTTGCAGCTCTGGATAGGCCTGTTCCAGATTCACCCTGCTGTGGTTAGGTCCACCGTGATCAGTCGCAACCATCCAACCAAGACCAAAATACTTTGCCATTAGCGCATTCATGTGTATTGGGTAGATCGCATCGCCACCGAGTATCGGCGCTGGCGGCTCTTGCTCACGATCCCAGCCCGTGCTGTATCGACTGTGAATGTGGTGATCGCCTGCGATCCACTGCGGTGAAACTTCAGCGCCGAACAAAGTATTTGTGGCTACTGCGCACAGGCATGATAAATAAACAGACGTGATTGGTTTCATAGAATGATTGATGCGGATTCTCCCCTAGAGCGCTAGTACAGAGCTATAACGATAACTTAATAATGTGACAATCAATCGGTGGGTACAAGACTGAAGAGTAACTTGTCGTGAGCTAGTGCCTCATCTACCAGAATCGGCTAGACTCGGGATATTCCAAGAAAAGCAAACGAGAAAAAAGCATGAGCGTCACCTCCATCGCCGCCGCGGCCAACGCCGTCGATCCTTGTCCAGAAACCCAACACCCACTCCGCTTCGTCACCGCAGCGAGCCTCTTCGACGGACACGACGCTGCCATAAATATCATGCGCCGAATTCTGCAAGCCAGTGGTGTAGAAGTGATTCACCTTGCCCACAATCGCTCGGTGCAGGAGATTGTCGAGGCAGCTGTACAAGAAGATGCAGACGCCATTGCGATAAGCTCCTATCAAGGCGGCCACATCGAATATTTTAAGTATCTGGTCGACAAGCTGCGTGAACTTGGCGCAGGTCATATAAAGATATTCGGTGGCGGTGGTGGTGTAATTATCCCCGCCGAAATAAACGAGCTTCATGCTTATGGCGTGACTAGACTCTATTCCCCTGCAGACGGCCAGTCTATCGGCCTACAGGGCATGATCGACGACATGATTCTTAAATGTCGGCAGGCAAAGGACAGACCAACTCCGCCGAGCCTTACCGAACTAGGCCCTAACAAACGCATAACCCTGACGCGCGCACTGACTGCAATCGAAAATGGGCATTACATGCAAGGCGAACTCGAAAAACTAGAGTCGGCAGCTCAGACTAGTTCGACGCCTGTACTCGGCATCACCGGCACGGGTGGCGCTGGCAAATCGTCGACAACCGACGAGATCATCCGTCGCTTTCGACAAGACGCGAGCGATACGCTCAAAATCGCCGTGCTGGCGATAGACCCCACGCGGCGGAAAACAGGCGGCGCGCTGCTGGGCGACCGCATTCGCATGAATGCAATCAATCATCCGAATATCATGATGCGCTCGGTCGCAACGCGCGACGCTGCAATGGAAATTCCGGCTCGCCTGAGCAGCCTTATAGCCGCAATTAAACTCGGCGGCTTCGATTTGATTATCGTTGAAACGCCAGGGATCGGTCAGGGCGACGCAGGCATCGTGCCCTATGTCGACTCGTCACTCTATGTGATGACGCCAGAGTTTGGTGCGGCGAGTCAGCTCGAAAAAATTGACATGCTCGACTATGCCGACGTTTTTGCAATTAATAAATTTGACCGCAAAGGTAGCGAAGATGCGCTGCGCGATGTCTGCAAGCAGGTACAGCGCAACCGCGAGGCATGGAGCGAAATGCCGGATGCGATGCCGGTCTTCGGCACGATCGCCTCCAAGTTCAATGATGACGGCATCACGGCGCTTTACCAGGCGCTCGTGCCTGAACTCCGCAAACACGGTCTGCCCGAGTACACCTCGAGCCTTGCGCGGACAAATACCAAAACCTCAACGCAGCGAACAGTGATTATCCCCGCTCAGAATCAGCGCTACCTCGCGGAGATCGCAGAGGAAGTCCGCGGTTATCATAAGTTGGTGGCTGAGCAGGCAAAGATTGCGCGCGAGCGCCAACAACTAAAAGCGGCAAAGGCAATGCTCGCAGAGAGCAGTGCGCAGAGCAGCGATCTGGACGCGCTGATTGAAAAACGCGAATCGGCAATCGACAGTCGCGCAAACAAATTGTTGGCAAGCTGGGATCAGCTCAAAGAGGACTATTCGGGCGACGAGTATGTTGTGAAGGTACGCGACAAAGAATTACGCACTGCGCTGACTCGCACCTCGCTTTCGGGCACCAAGATATCACGGGTATCACTACCTAGATTCAGCGACCACGGCGATCTTCTCAAGTGGCTATTGCTCGAAAATGTGCCGGGGCGATTCCCGTTCACTGCGGGCGTATTCCCATTTAAGCGTGAATCGGAGGATCCGACGCGTATGTTTGCGGGCGAGGGTGATGCTTTTCGCACCAATCGCAGGTTCAAACAGCTGTCCGAACATGCCGAGGCCAAGCGGCTAAGCACAGCCTTTGACTCCGTCACGCTCTACGGTTTCGACCCCGATCATCAGCCAGATATTTATGGCAAGGTAGGCAACTCAGGCGTTTCTATCGCGACACTCGACGACATGAAAGAACTCTATGCGGGCTTCGATTTATGCGCGCCGAACACATCGGTATCGATGACAATTAACGGCCCTGCTCCGACTATTCTAGCGATGTATATGAACGCAGCTATCGATCAGCAAGTTGCTAATTTTGTAAGCGCTAACGGCCGCGAGCCCAACGAGGAAGAGCATGCATCCATCAAATCGCAGACACTCGCGACAGTGCGCGGCACCGTGCAAGCCGATATCCTAAAAGAGGACCAGGGTCAGAACACGTGTATTTTCTCGACTGAGTTTAGTCTCAAGGTCATGGGGGATATTCAAGAGTATTTTACGCAGCATCAGGTGCGCAATTTCTATTCGGTCTCAATCTCCGGTTATCACATCGCAGAGGCGGGCGCGAACCCGATCAGCCAGCTCGCATTTACCCTCTCTAACGGGTTTACCTTCGTTGAGGCGTACCTCGCCCGAGGCATGGCGGTAGACGATTTCGCGCATAACCTATCGTTCTTTTTTTCCAACGGCATGGATCCCGAATACACGGTACTAGGTCGCGTCGCTCGCCGCATTTGGGCAACCGCGATGCGTTTCCGCTATGGCGCGAACGAGCGTAGCCAAAAACTCAAATACCACATTCAAACCAGTGGCCGCTCACTGCATGCGCAAGAGATGTCGTTCAACGACATTCGCACCACTCTACAGGCACTAATCGCTATTTACGATAACTGCAATTCACTTCACACCAATGCCTATGATGAAGCGATCACGACGCCAACAGAGGAGAGCGTACGCCGCGCCATGGCGATCCAGCTAATCATAAACAAGGAGTGGGGACTCGCGGTAAACGAGAACTCGAATCAAGGCTCGTTCATTATCGAAGAACTTACAGATCTTGTAGAAGAAGCCGTACTTCAAGAATTTGAGAAAATTTCCGAACGAGGCGGCGTGCTCGGCGCGATGGAGACTGGTTATCAACGCGGTAAAATTCAGGACGAGTCGATGCTGTATGAACATCGTAAACACGACGGCAGCCTACCACTTATCGGCGTTAATACCTTCTTGAGCGATGAGCCCGAGCCTGAGATCGAAATCGAACTCGCGCGCTCAACCACCGAAGAAAAAGAGAGCCAAATCGCTAGGCTGAAAAGCTTCAAAGAGAAAAATTCCGAAACCTCGACTTTGGCACTGCAACGCCTGCGCGACGCCGCAATCAACGGTGAGAATGTCTTTGCGGAGCTGATGAATGCGGTCAGGGTTTGTTCGCTAGGGCAGATCACAGAGACCTTCTTCGACGTCGGCGGTCAGTATCGGCGTAGCATGTAGCGCGATCAGCCGAGAGTAACTGACATCCACTTAACACGCACACACAAAAAAGGCAGCCTGAGCTGCCTTTTTCTTGCTATTGATTTAACAATGGCAAAGCGCGATTACTCGGTCACATTCACAGTGACATAGCCATCGTGATACAAACCGCCATCGTCTGCACGGCCCCAAAGCACGTAGGTACCTGGCTCATCAAACGTGACATTGACATCGTAAATGCCATCTTCAGGAATGGGTGGAGGTGTCCAGAGCGCGCCCCACGGTGAGTTAGCGCTGGTACGGGTGTCTTCCCAAACCTTAGGCATAGGCGGATCAAAAGTCACCTTGCCAGCGCCCCGATAAACATTCCAAGACAAGTACAGCCCGTTAACTTTACCAACGGTTACTCGCTGTGGTGGGCGCATGAGCCGTCGCTCATAAACATTTTCTGCATTCACCAGAGCTGCCGCCAGAGGACCGCCCGCAAACTCTGCAAATTCACGCGCCTCTTCGAGAACATCATCAGGCGTAGGTAAACCGTCGTCTGTTATCAACGTCTTAAGATTCATCGGCTCACCAACGCGCACTGTGCGGATTTCGTCACCCTGCACGGTGAGAACAGGTGGCACATTGGAGCGTGATTCAGGGCTACTGGTGCCAGCGCCGAGTGAGCCAGTTTCAGAGGCGATAACAATATTGTCGACCTGATAATCTTGTTTGAGAGTGGCGTAAGCTTTGCGCTCTACTCCGTTAACCTTCAGCGTCCACACGAGTTCGCGATCGCCCCAGTCGGCTGGCACCTTAACTTCGAAAGTAAAACGATTACGGCGCGGCAAGAAGTGTGTCGGTTGGCCGCGGTCGGGATCACCAGGTGAGAACATGTTATTCGGGCCGATTTCAACGTCCGGCTCCTCTTCCCAGTTTTCGTTCTGATAACCAAACATAAAACTGAATGTGCCATCTTCGTTTGGGCGCCATCCTTCATAGGCCGGTTCGATATGTTGGCCACGCGTATAACTATTGGCATTGGCAATCTGCGCGAGGCTTAAAGTTAGTAGCGCAGAGACGCCGAGGGCGACGAAGCGAGCTAAATACGCGCGGATCGTTGTTGTTGATTGATACTGCATGAGTCTTCTCTCTCCATTATTACATTGCCAATAATTTAGCTCTGGCATTGTGTCACAGTGCTTTTAGCGCCAACCATTATAGCGCTGTTTGATTCAAAGGACATGACTGATGCCCTCAGTAGTTTTGAGCTGTTGTTAGTCAGCCCCACGGTCGGGCATCGGCGTCTCGGATTGAGCAATGGGCGAGACGAGCGGTGCTAGGCACAAAGGGCATCCTATCACATGATCGTTTGGGCCTAAATTAAGCGCCGAACGCCTCTTCTCCATCTCCTCGTGAAACTGCTCTTCGCTCATAGAGACACGCATACCTAAATCGATGAACATATTCGTAACAGATCGATTCCCCGAGCCCTGCCAATTGCGTGGATCGGGGATATTTGGGTTCGTTTCGGTATTGTTCATATACCCGACTATATGGAGGATAGTGCCTTTAGGCAGAAGCGGCGTTGCATCGTCGTCATAGGCATAGCCTCGGACCCAATTGTGGTCGTAGCCAACACACGAGAGCGTTTCGATCGTATAGCCCCAAATAGCCTCTAGGCACATACGTTCTCCTGGTGCGTGCAGGTGAGGTTCAAAGGTGATGATCTTCGTGTGCTGTTCCAACACCGAATAGGCATGAAGTTCTTGATCGCGCTGATTACCGGCGATCGAAATATCAACGCCGTTGCCCAAGCCCACATTAACGCGCTCATACTTTGGCTGGTAACCCTTCTCATGAAATCTAAAGCCGATTTCCAAATGACCAGTTGTGTCTTTGCCATTTGAGTGCAGATGCACTGAGTCTGAGACAATATACGAGCCGGCTTTGAGTAATCTGCCGCCATCTGGGTCGAAAATGTCTGGATTGCGACCAACCTCGTGCACAGGCCAGCTTGTATTAGTGCTAGGTATGCGCTCTCCGTTTTCATCGAGATCCGCCGTTCCCCAGATCATGTGATGAAAAATATAGCGCCCGCCTACGGTGTCGCGGCCAGTCCCCTGCTCGTTATCGACATCGTTTACCTCAACAATCTCAACTGATTTTACCCAGCGATCCTCGGTTAGCCCCGTTGGTACTCGATCTATCTCGCCCCACCAGTCAGGCGTTCCCGCGAGTTTGGTTACCGAATTCGTTGTCACAATAAGATCCGGAGTTCCGGCAGTCCACTTTACACTGTCGTCGAAGACTAACGGTTCAGGCGCATCAGCCACATTCCCTTTCGGCGTTCCGCTGCGCGCCCAAGTTGAAATAGCTGCAAGTTCGGCATCGCTTAACGATGGATCGTTCTTATAACTTTGTATACCGATGTTCTTCTCCATATACCATGGGGGCATAGCGCCAGCCCTATCGCGCAGGCCGGTTTTATACTCTATAAGCCCGGCAAAGGGCGCAACCTCTTCATAGGTAACGAGAGACATCGGGCCAGCGCCGCCTGGCCTGTGACAGTTCTGGCAACTGCGCTGCAGGATGGGTTCTATATCTTTGTGGAAGGTCACCTCGTCGGCGGCGAGGGTCTGTGCTGGGCTAAGCAGCGCAGCGGCCGAGAGAGCAAACAAGTAGCAGGCGAGTGCCTTACCCTGTCTCAATGCGCCTTTTGGCGTTGAACCGATTTTCTGGACAATTTTTTCTGCTGTAACCATTGTCTTCTCCTTTTACTTAATACGGATCGGGAATAAAGAACACCTCTAAAACTTAGCAAACTACGCATAAGACTAGATTGTTGCCTCGAATTACTGGTGGGTCAAGAACAGCAGTGCTCGGTTGCGCGCCATGGCTGCAAGGCAATACCCTGAGAAATCGATTTAATTTGATGTAGATCAAAAACTTCGCGGGCGTAGAGATAAAAAAAGGGCTGCCTTTTGGGCAACCCTTTTTAGTTTCTTGCTGTCTTTAGATCAGACTAGTTATGACGCCGCGTCAGCCGCTGCCATTTCTTGCTTCTCTTCGTCCGAAATCTCTTTCATGCTTAGCTTGATGCGGCCACGCGCATCGAGGTCTAAGCACTTAACGAGAATCTCTTGGCCTTCGGTGAGGTATTCCTCAACGCTCTCAACACGCTCATCAGAAATCTGTGAGATATGTACGAGTCCGTCTTTGCCCGGCAGGATTGTGACGAACGCACCAAAGTCGACGATGCGCGCCACTCTCCCGCGGTAAATTCGACCCACTTCTGCTTCTGCAGTTATCGCATTAACCATGTCGATTGCTGCATCGCGTGAAGCCGCATCTTCGCCGTAGATACGCACGTTGCCGTCGTCATCGATATCAACCGAGGCGCCGGTCTGCTCGGTAATACCGCGAATGACCGCGCCACCTTTACCGATAACATCGCGAATCTTGTCTGGATCGATCTTGAGCATAGCCATTGACGGCGCATTCTCTGAGACGCTGTCACGCGACTTTGCGAGCACCTTGTTCATCTCACCAAGAATATGAATACGCGCAGTGTTAGCCTGCTCGAGAGCGATCTCCATGATCTCCTCGGTAATACCTTGAATCTTGATGTCCATCTGCAGCGCTGTGACGCCTTCGGCTGTACCGGCTACTTTGAAGTCCATGTCGCCGAGATGATCTTCGTCGCCGAGGATATCTGTCAGAACCGCGAAGCGCTCACCTTCCTTTATGAGTCCCATCGCGATACCAGCGACAGGCGCTTTCAGAGGCACGCCTGCATCCATCATCGCCAAACTGCTGCCACAAACCGACGCCATTGAGCTTGAACCGTTAGACTCGGTAATCTCAGACACCACGCGAATGGCGTAAGGGAAGTCTTCTTCGCGCGGAAGAACCGCTGCAATGCCGCGACGCGCAAGGCGACCGTGACCGATTTCGCGGCGCTTAGGCCCACTCATGAAGCCAGTTTCACCAACCGAATACGGAGGGAAGTTATAGTGCAGCATGAATGGATCTTTGCGTGAACCACCGAGGTCTTCGATGATCTGCGAATCGCGAAGCGCGCCAAGCGTGGTGACAACAACCGCTTGTGTTTCACCGCGCGTAAATAACGCAGAGCCATGTGCGCGAGGCAGCAGCCCAGTTTCCACTTCGATCGCGCGGACAGTCTTAGTGTCGCGACCATCGATGCGAGGTGCGCCATCTAGAATGCGATTGCGCACGGTGCTTTTTTCAAGCTTACCGAACGCAGCCTTAACGTCAGCGGCAGACACGCCGGCTTCCTCGTCGACAAGCGCTTCAACAGCCTCGGCCTGAATGGCGCCGATACGCTCGTAACGCGCCATTTTGTCAGACACTTGATAAGCTTCAATAACAGCTGCTTCGAACTTTTCTGCGAGCGCTGCTTTTAACGATGCATTTTCCTCGGCAGGAGTCCATTCCCAGACTGGCTTGCCAGCTTCTGCTTTGAGCTCTTCGATAGCAGAAATAACAACCTGCATTTCTTGGTGGGCATACAGGACAGCGCCGAGCATCTCGTCTTCGCTCAGCTCTTTCGCCTCAGACTCAACCATGAGAACAGCCGACTTGGTGCCTGCTACAACCATGTCGAGAAGCGATGATTCAAGCTCGCTGTTGGTTGGATTCAGCATATAGCCCTTCTCTGCATCATAACCAACGCGTGCGGCACCGATGGGCTCCGCGAAAGGGATGCCTGAAATAGAGAGTGCGGCAGAGGCACCGATGAGAGACGCGATATCAGCGTCTTCATTTTTGTCGGCTGAGATAACAGTACACACAACCTGCACTTCGTTCATAAAACCCTTCGGGAATAATGGACGAATAGGACGGTCGATCAAACGTGATGTGAGGGTTTCTTTTTCAGTCGGGCGACCTTCTCGCTTAAAGAAACCGCCGGGGATTTTGCCTACCGCGTAGGTCTTTTCTTGATAATTTACGGTGAGGGGGAAGAAGTCTTGGCCTGGGTTTGCGCTCTTTCGGCCTACGACCGTCGCTAGCACTTGACTGTTTCCCATCGTCACGATCACCGAGCCTGTAGCCTGGCGCGCAATTTTTCCTGTTTCCAGCGTGACGGTTTGGTTACCGTACTGGAATGTTTTAACGACTGGATTAAACATAAATTTTCCTATTTTCTTTAAAAAACGCCGGCCAACTCATCAGGCCCAACGCTAGTTAATCCGGTTAATTGATTTTCATTTTTTGGTGTGGCTCTTGTTATTTTTTATTGCGGCTTTAAACCAAACTGCGCAGAAGGGCCTAAGCCCTCTGCGCAGCGGGTCTAAGTAGCTCGTCTCGCGGCAGGCCTCTACTTCAGACCCAGCCGCGACGGGCATACGACGCTGCTTAGCGACGCAGGCCGAGACGCTTGATCAGAGATGAATAACGATCGACGCTTTTGCGCTTGAGGTAATCAAGCAGCTTGCGTCGGCTGTTAACCATGCGGATAAGACCGCGACGCGAATGGTGATCGTGGATATGCTCTTTAAAGTGCCCCTGCAGCTCATTGATGTTTGCTGTCAGAAGCGCAACTTGAACTTCGGGTGACCCAGTGTCGCCCTCGCCCTGTGCATACTCTTTAATGATTTCTGCTTTCACTTCAGCTGATAAAGCCATTTTCTTACTCCATAAATATGCGATTAATTATTACCGCTCTACGCGTCACTTATGTGACAGCTTCGCAGCTCAACATCCCTTTCAATCAGACTAACCATGCATATTAATAGTCAGCTGAGGTCTTCCTTGTGTGCTTCATGCACTTATTCGAGCGATGCTCTTGCTTTCGCACCAGCACTCACTCTGAATTTTTTATTCGCCAGACGCTGTTACCACCAATCGTTTGGGCGCAACATTGCTATCGTCGTCTATGCTGCCAATACCGATGAATTCGCCTTCTTCATAAAGCCGGACGAGTCCCTCGGCTGGTGCGTGTCTTACCTGCACCGGCTGGCCATTCTTCAAAAACTTTGCCGTGAAGCTCGGTAGCTGCACCGCGGGGAGTACGTCTACCGCTTTGTCCATTGGCATAAGGCACGCATCTATCGCGTCGAATCCCCCTGCCTCTTTTGCTGCCGCCAGAGCCTCGAGAGTAACGCTTTCCTCAATGGAGAAAGCCCCTGCTCTAAGGCGTCGGAGCGCGATTATATGCCCTCCGCAGCCAAGAATCTGCCCCAAATCGTCAGCAATAGTTCGAATATAGGTCCCTTTGCTGCACTCAACCTCGATTTCTATCTCATTCGCGTCGGCGTCAAAATCAGTTAATTCGATTGCATAAACCGTTATCGCGCGCGCCTTTCGCTCTACTGTTTTGCCTTGGCGCGCCAATTTGTACAGCGGTTGACCGTCTTGCTTAAGCGCCGAATACATCGGCGGTACCTGCTCAATCTCGCCCTCGAATCCTAGAAGGGCTGTCCTCACTGCGGCTTCATCGAGCGTAAAGTTCTCTACTTTGGCGATCACCTCGCCCTCGCTGTCTGCGGTATCGGTACGTTCACCAAGCTTTATGCGGGCGCGATACGCCTTATCCGAGTCCAGCAAAAATTGCGATACCTTTGTCGCTTCTCCCAAGCACAACGGCAATACGCCGGTGGCGAGGGGATCTAAACTACCTGTGTGACCCGCTTTATTCGCATCAAACAGACGTTTTACTGTCTGTAGCGCGTGATTCGAGCTCCCGCCAAGCGGCTTATCGAGCACGACAATGCCGTGTATGTTTCGTCCTCTCTGCTTTCTACGCGCCACACGCACTGTCCTTTGTACGCGTTACGCGCCATTTATTGTTAACGCGCCGAGCTTAACCATTATCGTCGACGGGTAGGTCTTCACCATGCTGAGCGATATCGGCCTTGAGAGCGCTGTCAATGAGACTCGAGAGCTGCGCGCCATTCTCGATGCTCGAGTCGTAGCGAAACTGCAACTTGGGCACGGAGCGTAAGGCGAGCCGCTTTGCTAGCAAAGTGCGTAAATACCCCGAAGCCTGATTAAGCGCTTTGAGGTTTTCTTCAACCTCAAGCCTGTCCAGGTCTCCGGGACTACTGAGCGAGTCATTCGCCTCATCACTCGCGCTCGGCGTGTTCAGTACTGTTACAAACACCCTAGCGTGAGCGAGGTCGCGGCTGACATCGACGCCCGTAACTGACACCATTCCCACGCGTGGATCGCTCACTTCGAGCTGGATCAGCGTTGCCAGTTCGCGCTGGATCTGATCCGCGACGCGCTGGCCTCTTGGGGTCATGTTTGCCATTTAATGCTGTGCCTCAATGTGCAATTTATAGCGTACGGGCAATCTCGGTTGTCTTGTAAACTTCGATCTTGTCACCTACGCGAACATCGGTGTAATTCTTAACTCCGATACCACATTCGACGCCGTTCTTAACCTCGTTCGCGTCGTCTTTGAAACGGCGCAGCGATTCGAGCTCGCCTTCGTAAATAACCACGTCATCACGCAGCACGCGAATAGGTTTGTTACGATAAATAGTGCCCTCGATAACCATCGAGCCGGCAATCTGACCGAATTTGGGCGAGGTAAACACATCGCGTACTTCGGCAACACCGAGAATCTCTTCGCGAATTTCGGGAGACAACATACCGCCCATAATTGCTTTTACATCGTCGAGCACGTTATAGATAACATTATAGTAGCGAAGCTGAATGCCTTCGTTATCGATAATTTCTTTTGATGTTTTGTCGGCGCGAACGTTAAAGCCAACGATCATCGCTTTCGATGTTGCTGCAAGGTGAACGTCGTTCTCAGAGATTCCACCAACGCCTGAGGACACAATTTTAACTTGCACCTCGTCCGTGTTCATCGCAACGAGCGAGGCTGTCAGTGCCTCCAGAGTGCCTCTCACATCGGTTTTTAAAATGATGTTAAAGATACTGAGATTTGGCTTGCCGATGCCTGCAAACATGTTATCGATGAGCGCTGCTTGCTGCTTCGCTTGCACTGAATCTTTGAGGCGTGTGCGGCGGAACTCAGCCACCTCTTTCGCTTTCTTCTCATCGGCAAGCACTACGAACTCATCGCCCGCATCAGGCACGCCGGTGAGGCCAAGAATCTCGACCGGTATTGAAGGCCCGGCAGATTTAGTGTTGACGCCGTTCTCATCAACCAAAGCCCGAACGCGCCCATATTCTTTACCGACCAGTACGATATCTCCGGTACGCAGCGTGCCATTCTGTACTAGCACAGACGCGACTGCACCGCGGCCTTTATCAAGACGCGACTCAACAACAACACCCTGCCCAGGCACATCGGTATAGGCCGTAAGCTCCATCAGCTCAGCTTGTAGGAGAATCGCTTCTAACAGTTTGTCTATGCCGTCGCCGGTATGCGCAGACACGGGGATAAACTGCGTGTCGCCTCCCCAATCGTCTGGAATCACTTCCATTGCTGCAAGCTCGTTTTTCACGCGATCAGGGTCTGCACCCTCTTTGTCCATTTTGTTGATAGCAACCACTATAGGCACACCAGCGGCTTTAGCATGCTCCACAGCCTCGGCGGTTTGCGGCTTAACGCCATCGTCGCCTGCGACTACCAAGACGATAACATCGGTTGCTTTGGCGCCGCGCGAACGCATCGCGCTAAATGCCGCGTGCCCTGGTGTATCCAAGAAGCTCACCATCCCATGGTCGGTGTCGACGTGGTAGGCGCCAATATGCTGCGTGATGCCACCCGCTTCGTGCGAAGCGACAGTAGATTTGCGAATATAATCGAGTAGCGACGTTTTTCCATGGTCGACGTGCCCCATCACTGTAACTACCGGTGCACGCGTGATTTTGATTTCGCCGATCTCAGCGGCCAGCGATTCCGCAAGCTGCTCTTCGAGAGCATCTTCGGATACGAATTTAGGACGATGCCCCATTTCTTCAACCAATAACGTTGCTGTGTCGGCATCGATTACATGGTTGATGTTCGCCATAACACCCATCTTGAATAGTGCTTTCACCACCGCTGCAGCCTTGACTGTCATCTGCTGCGCAAGGTCGGTCACCTTGTTCGCTTCGCCGATTTTGACATCTCGAACAACTGCCTCGGTTGGCATTTCGAATGCCTGGGTAGAGCCCGATAAACGATTGCGACCGCGACGGCCACCTCTGCGGCGATCTTCATCTTCTCCGCCTTCTAGGACGAAGGCATCGTTCACATGCAGCGTGCGGTTTTGACGCTTGGCTGGCTTGCCTTTGGTCGGGCGCGCCTGAGAGCGTTTTCGCTCGGCTTCATCATCGATTTCTTTCTTGGTAGCGGGCTTACGCTTTGCACCAGGTTTGTCGGCGCGTGCAGAGGCTGCTTCTTCGGAGGGAACGTCCAGCACTGCCGGAGCAATTGGCGCTGGTGTTGGCGCTGTCGCTTGATCTTCAACAGGCTCTTTGGCCGCTTCTGCGGCAGCGGCTATCGCTGCTTCGGCGGCAACAACTGGATCAGGAGTAATGATCTCTGGCTCGACCGCAACTGGCTCCTCAGGAACGACTTCCTCCGCAATTTCTGTACGCTTAACGTAAGTGCGTTTCTTGCGCACTTCAACATTTACCGTCTTGCCGCGACCAGAGCTTGACGCGCTTTTTAGCGTACCCAGCGTTTTGCGCTTTAGCGTAATCTTGCTTGGAGCAGCGGCTCTCTCACTCTCACCATGACTACCACGCAAAAACTGCAAGAGCGTGTTCTTGTCGTCATTCGAGATGATCTCATCGGCTTTCTTATGGGGTAAGCCCGCGTCCTTTACTTGCGACAGCAACTTACTGACATCTACTCCGACGACTTTGGCGAGTTCGCTTATGGTTACATCTGCCATTCAATCTACTCCAGTTTTCTTGCGCGCTTTGCGCGCTCTGTGCCGGTTTCTTACTCTTCACCGGCCGGCTGCCTCGCAGCCCTCACTAAATGTCTACTTCATCGGTTCGGCCTCGAACCACAGAGCCGCGCGACTGACGTCCACGACCCAGCTACTAACTATTCGAACCATGGCGCACGTGCGGTCATAATCAATTGCCCCGCTCTTTCCTCTGTCATGCCTTCGATTTCCATCAGCTCGTCGGTCGCCTGCTCCGCGAGATCTTCCATACATAGGATGCTGCGCTTCGCGAGTTCGAGTGCTAGCTCTTTATCCATGCCTTCCATATTCATTAGATCGTCAGCCACATTCATCGACGACAAATCTTCCTCAGATGCAATTGCCTGAGTCAGCAAGGCATCCTTGGCGCGGTTACGCAATTCCTCGGCTATCTCCTCGTCGAAACCGTCAATAGAGAGAATTTCATCCATCGGTACATAGGCGATTTCTTCGAGTGATGTGAAGCCTTCGCTTACGAGCACCTCGGCAGTCTCGTCGTCGACGTCGAGCTTGGCCATAAACATTTCGATGAGGCCAATAGATTCTTTTTCTTGCTTCTCGGCAGCTTCCTCTTCGCTCATGACGTTGATGGTCCAGCCGGTCAATTCGGCCGACAAACGTACGTTTTGGCCATTGCGCCCAATCGCCTGCGCAAGATTATCCTCTTCGACCGCAACATCCATTGTGTTGCTGTCTTCATCCATGATGATGGATGCGACTTCGGCAGGCGACATCGCATTGATCACGAGCTGCGCCGGATTGTCGTCCCACAGAATAATGTCTATACGCTCGTTCGACAGCTCGCCGGAAACAACCTGCACGCGCGAACCGCGCATTCCCACACAGGCGCCAACAGGATCAATGCGGCCGTCGTTAGTCGACACAACAATTTTAGCGCGCGAGCCTGGATCACGCGCCGCGGCGCGAATAGAAATAATCTGCTCGTTTATTTCTGGCACTTCAATTTTGAAGAGTTCGATTAGCATCTGAGGCGAGGTGCGGCTCAGGAAAAGCTGAGGGCCTCGCTGCTCTGGGCGCACATCGATGAGCAACGCGCGAATACGATCGCCCATCCTGAAATTTTCGCGCGGAATCATCTGGTCGCGCATGAGTATCGCCTCGGCGTTGCCGCCGAGATCAACAATAATGCTTTCGCGAGTCACTTTCTTAACAGTGCCAGTGACTAGCTCGCCGATTTTATCTTTGTATTCGTTAAGAACGATCTCGCGCTCAGCGTCTCGTACTTTTTGCACAATCACTTGCTTGGCAGTTTGCGCAGCAATGCGGCCAAACGGCGCGTTATCGATCTTTTCTTCGATCTTGCTGCCTACTTCGAGCGCCGGGTCTCGTTCCTGCACCTGCTCAAGCATGTACTGAGTAAATTCGTTGACGTATTCGTCATCGGCAACCACCGTCCAGATGCGGAAGGTCTCGTATTCGCCTGTTTTGCGGTCTACCGCAACTCGGCAATCGATCTCTTCTTCTTCGTTGAGCTTTTTAGTCGCCATTGCGAGTGCTGATTCGATTGCCTCGAAAATCACTTCGCGTGAGACGCCCTTCTCGTTAGAGACCGCGTCAACAACCATCAATATTTCTTTACTCATCATAACAGTGTCACCTTACTCGAAACTTGCACCGGATAGACCGGCGCCTAGAGTAACCATAGCTAAAAGTCGATATTGGCCTTGTCGATATCCGCGAGCGATATCTCAATCAGCTCGCCGTCGTCGGCATCGATCGCTAGACCAATCCTGTCGTCTACTACTTTTTTGATCACGCCCTTGAACCGGCGGCGTCCCTGTAGCGCTGTTCGCAGGCGAACGTTTACCTTTTCGCCCTCGTACAGCGCAAACTGCTCCGCTGTGAATAGCGGTCTATCTATCCCTGGCGACGACACCTCGAGGGTGTATTCACCGGTGATCGGGTCTTCGACGTCCAGCAAAGCACTAACCTGACGGCTCACTCGCTCGCAGTCTTCGATCCCTACACCTTCTTCGTGCTCTATATACACGCGCAGCAGTGAGTATTTGCCCTGCTGCTGTAACTCTATGCCCCACAGAATTAGCCCGAGCGCCTCAACGGTCGGTGCTATTAGCTCGGCTATCTGTACGGCTGCGTTCTTCACTCGTAATTTCCTAAACTCTTTGCTCTTCTCGCCAACCTTAGATCGCGATCGCGACCTGCTTAAGCAGCAGAAACAAAAAATGGGCTCAAGGCCCACTTCAAATACCTTGACGTCGACCCATGCGAGGCGACGCAAAGTGAATGTCAACGACGCCTTGAAGCGTCTAAACCACGCGAGAATGGCGCAAAATCAGTGTATTGCACGCATCTTTCCCACTCCGCCAAATTCGGCAGGGTGCGTATTATAACCGGATTACGCGGATTACCGCAACGCCGCTGGGTTGCCAGAGAATGAGGAGTCAGCCGGTTCTGTGAATAGGCTGACTCCTTCAAGAGTAGGCTATTGATAGATGGCCGCGCGCGCAGCCGCGTGGGTTTGCAGCGAGTAGAGGATGTCATCGTTTTGAATCATGCCGATAAAGACAAGATTCTCAACCGGATCAATCCAAAACCACGAGCCGGCGATGCCCCACCACCAGTGTGTTCCCTGCGAAGCGCCTTGAAAAGCCTCAGGATTTTCGACAATCGCGAAATCCAAACCGAAGACATTGCCCGGATAGAGGCCGCCGATATTCTTAACAGCCGCCGGCAGCTGGTTGGTGCGCATGAGCTCGATAGCCTCGGGCGACAGTAATCGTTCGCCATTGTGCATGCCCTTGTTCAGGTGCATTTGGACAAACTGCAGATAGTCGGCTGCTGTGGAGGTTAAGCCGCCGCCGCCAGACTCGAATACTGGAGCGCTTTTAAAATCGTAACCGCCAGCGATGCCTCCCCGGCTGTCGGTGCGCCGCAGTGTACCGTCGCTGTTGGGCGCGTATTGGCGAGAAAGGCGATGTGCGTTCTCGGGCTTAACGAAAAAGCCTGTATCCACCATGCCAAGCGGCTCGAATAGCCGCTGCTGAAGAAAGTCACTGAAGCTCATGCCCGATAGGCGCTCGATCATATACCCCTGAACATCGACAGAGATACTATAGACCCACTGCGAGCCGGGCTGATAACCGAGGGGGATATCTTTCAGTGCAGGCATCGAGTCAGCAAGAGAAGTACCAGTGAGATCCATAATGCCGGCCTTGGCATACGCTTCAGCAACCGGACCCTGCGAGAGAGGTGGGGTATACAGCAACCCTCCGGTGTGGCTCATTAACTCGCGTACCGTCATTGGATGACCTGCAGGCTCTGTCTCCCAGCTACCGTCCTCGTTCTGCGACACAAACACCTGCATACCAGCTAGTTCAGGCAGATGCATTTCCACCGGATCGTCGAGCTTAAATTTACCCTCATCCCAGAGCATCATCAGCGCTGTGCCAGTGACCGGCTTAGTCATCGAGAAAATTCGGAAAATCGTGTCCGTCTGCATCGGCACCTGATCTTCGACGTTCTGATAGCCCATAGCCTCGGTCATAAGCACCTCGCCGTTCTGAGCGACCGTCACCACAGCGCCGGAAAGCTTCCCTGCCTCAATGCGCGCTTTTAGGTCAGCGGTGACTGCATCAAGCTGCTCTTGTCCAACTTCGGCAACGGCTACACCGGCGCCCGTTGCCCAAAAAAAGAAAATTGCTACAGCGCCTAGCTTGCGCAAAAAGTTCTTGTCCATATGTCTCTCCGAGAAGTCTGTGTAAAGCCACGGGGCTCAATGAATACACCGCATTAGAGCATCTAACCTACCTGTAGATAAAGCCTTACAGAGTCTCAAATAAACTGCCGCCAGAGCGCTGTGACCCCTTCGTATAACCCACAGAAATTTTAGGGTCGATCTTCATAGAAATCGGTGCACCAAATAGTTTAGTCTAATGGCGCTCGCTCCTTGTTAAGGGAGAGATCACCCCAGAGGGGAAGTCCGCTACAGCGCTAATAACGTATAGATCTTAAAATCAGAGGGATTGCAATGAAAATCGGTGCACCTAAAGAAACAACGATCGGTGAAGCACGTGTTGCGCTGACGCCCGAGAGTGCGCAAAGGCTCCAGAAACTCGGATACGAATGCGTAGTCGAGTCCGGTGCCGGTTTGGCTGCCTCACTTCCCGATTCTGCCTATGAGGCCGCTGGGGTGGAAGTCGTTAACACCGCAGAGGAGCTGTGGAGCCAATCCGACATCGTGGTCAAAGTACGAGAACCCGCAGCCGATGAGATCGACGCCTCTCCTCCCGACAAGATTCTTGTGAGCTTCGTCTATCCTGCCTCAAATGATGCGCTGCTGACGCAGATGAGCGCAAAAAATATCAGCGCACTCGCTATGGACATGGTTCCCAGGATTAGCCGGGCACAAAAAATGGACGCGCTTTCTTCTATGGCTAACATTGCCGGATACAGAGCGGTCATCGAAGCCAGCAATAACTTTGGTAGGTTCTTTACAGGGCAGATGACTGCTGCTGGAAAAGTACCTCCGGCGCGAGTGTTGGTGCTGGGCGCAGGCGTAGCTGGCTTGGCGGCTATTGGGACTTCGGTCTCACTTGGTGCCATCACACTGGCGTTCGATGTACGGCCAGAGGTATCAGAGCAGATCGAATCAATGGGGGCTGAGTTCGTTTTTCTAGAATTCGATGAAGCGCAGCTTGACGGTGCGACAACCAACGGATACGCATCCCCCTCCAGCCAAGCGTTCATCGACAAACAGCGCGAAAAATTTCGTGAGCTCGCGCCTTCTATCGATATTGTTATCACCTCTGCTTTGATTCCTAATCGACCGGCTCCGGAGCTGTGGACCGAGGACATGGTTGCGAGTATGAAGCAGGGCTCTGTCATCGTTGACCTCGCCGCTGAGCGCGGAGGCAACTGCGCGCTGACAAAGCCTGGTTCGAAATTTGTAACCGATAACGGTGTGACTATTATTGGCTACACCGACTTCCCAAGTCGTATGGCAGCCCAGTCTTCAACGCTTTATGCTAATAACATTCGTCACATGATCGATGACTTGACGCCTGAAAAAGACGGCGTAGCGGTAATCGATATGGAGGACGATGTCATCCGCGGCGCGTTGGTTACTCATCGAGGCGAAATCACTTGGCCACCGCCACCGCCGAAAATTCAGGCGATTGCCGCTGCCACCCCAAAGCCCAAGGAGGCTGTCGAAAGCGACGCAGATAAAGCAACTCGCGAGCAAAAAGAGCTACAGCGCTCACTCAACCTTACCGGAGTCATGCTCGGGTTAGGCGGTATTCTCTGCCTTGCGCTGGGTGCGGTCGCGCCGCCGAGCTTTATGCAGCACTTCATTGTCTTTGTTCTTTCGATCTTTATTGGCTTTCATGTTATCTGGGGTGTCTCGCATTCGCTTCATACACCGCTGATGGCGATCACAAATGCTATTTCATCGATCATTATCGTAGGCGCGTTGCTGCAGGTTGTCTCTGGCAGCTGGCTCGTGATGATTCTCGCGTCGATTGCCATTCTGATCGCCTCGGTTAACATCTTTGGCGGATTTTTGGTTACACGCCGTATGCTCGCTATGTTCCAGCGGAGTTAAGTTATGAGTAGTCACGAAGGTCTTATTTCAGCCGCCTATGTTGTTGCTGCTGTCCTCTTTATTCTTGCGCTCGGCGGACTATCTGGGCAAGAAAAAGCCAAACGGGCTATCTGGTACGGAATCATCGGCATGCTGCTCGCGGTCGTTGCCACCGTGAGTGCGGCAGGCGGTCAATGGATACTAATGAGTATTATGATCGCGTTGGGAGGCCTAGGCGGTTGGAGTGTTGCCAATCGCGTACAAATGACTCAGATGCCAGAATTGATGGCAGGTTTCCACAGCTTGGTGGGTCTCGCCGCTGTTTTCATTGGCATCAACGCGCACCTTGAATTAGGTGTAGCCAATACCGCGATAGAGCTAGGAACCGTTGCTGAACTAACAGGCTTTGCCGCAACAATCGCGGCTAAAACACCTGTCGAAATAAGCATCCTTAAAGTAGAAATGGTGTTGAGCCTTTTTATCGGCGCAATCACCTTCACCGGCTCGCTAATCGCCTATGGAAAACTTGCTGAGCGACTTAGCTCCTCTCCGCTAACCTTACCCGGTCGACACGTCTTAAATTTAGCCGCCATTGTGGTCTGCGTTTGGCTTGGTTATTTATATTTCACAGGAGCTGGGCTTTGGACTCTACTCTTGATTACCGTCGTCGCCGGCGCATTAGGCTGTCACCTCATTCTCGGCATCGGCGGCGCAGACATGCCGGTAGTCGTCTCGATGTTAAACTCCTATTCGGGATGGGCGGCCGCCGCCATCGGATTTACTCTGAGCAATGATCTTCTCATTGTGACTGGCGCGCTCGTCGGCTCCTCGGGCGCCATTCTGTCTTACATCATGTGCAAAGGAATGAACCGCTCGTTTACCTCGGTTATCTTAGGCGGATGGGGCGGCGAGGCAGAATCCTCGGCGAGCATTGGCGGCGAGATGCGCGAAGCCGACGTTGATAGCGTAGCGCAGGAATTAGACGATGCTGACAGCGTCGTCATAGTGCCCGGTTATGGCATGGCAGTTGCGAAAGCACAGGGTGCGGTTTCAGAGTTAAGTAAAAGGTTACGCGCGAAGGGTAAGACCGTCCGTTTTGCAATCCATCCAGTAGCGGGCAGACTGCCGGGGCACATGAATGTTCTGCTTGCGGAGGCCAAAGTGCCTTACGATTATGTGTTGGAGATGGACGAGATCAATCATGATTTTCCGCAAACCGATGTCGTCATCGTGATCGGTGCGAACGATATCGTGAATCCGTCTGCGCAAGATGATCCCGGCAGCCCCATAGCGGGGATGCCGGTGCTAGAGGTATGGAAAGCCCGCACTGTGTTTGTGTGCAAGCGTGGCAGAGGAACAGGGTATTCGGGAATAGAAAACCCTCTATTCTTTAAAGAGAATACGCAGATGTTCTACGGCGATGCCAAGGCATCAATTGATGGTCTTTTGCAAAAAGTTAGTTGATCGCTTTTAAGACTTCTCACGCTAAGTCCTAACGATCGAAACCCTGTCTGCCGTAGCCGAGAGCTCTTGTTTTGATAGCCAGATCACGGCTAGGTACGACAAGGGCAAACGGCCTTAGAACTTACAGCAGATGCATTCATCTCTCATCAATCTACAGCGAGCCGCGCAGACGCCCGCGATCAGATAGGGTCTCCAGGTGGCATTGTTAGCGCCTTGGCTGGCACATTACCCGTCGGGTCTGCCTGCCAACGTCGAATGTCTGCCAAAGCTGTCGCTTGATGCGAACTGGGGCTGCGCATGCTCTCGAGACTGCTAGCAAGTCTTGCCAACGCCTGCGAGAGCACTGCCCTCACCTCTCCCGAATTTTCATCGCTCGAGGCCTGAGTCATCATCTCGTTGATTGTGACGCGCTGTGCGACGTGCATTATCTGCGTGAGATAGTCATTCCCCTGTGCTTGCGCTCCCCAGGTCACCTCTAGCAGGCGATCTATTACCTCCTCGAGGTTCGGGTAGTCACCAAGGCTGCCGTAAGCAACGAGTCGCGCCATACGAGCGGGATGCAGCAGAATCTCGAGTGTTAGGCTCGCTGCACCTTCCGCGGCCCCTAGCGGATCGAACAGCAGTTGAGTGCGGCCGGGAAAGGCCTCGCCCGTATCGTAGCGATGAGCAGGAGGCGGCAGCATCTTGAGTATTTCTGGGTCGATCGCGAGGAACTCAGGCGTAAGCGTAGAGAGCACTGTCTCGAGCGCGTCTCGCTGCTCATCGGCCTCAACAATAATAAATGGTAACTGGCCGTCGCCGCGAACGGCGTAGCGATAGTCCGCCCCGCCGATGCTCTGCGCCGCCGAGTTCAGCTGAAATCGATGATGCATGTAAAGCGGCAATAACGCCCACTCGAGTTCCGATATCGGTGTACCGCGATCAATAACGTTTTGACTGAAATTTTCCAAGCCAATACGGCGAACCTCGATCTCATGCTTTAGGTGGTCGACAAGGTTGTCGCCGTTATCCCAGACTCCGGCGTACTGATGTCCAGCACCGCGGAAATTATTGTTATTGTGGTCAATAAAAATCAGACCGCTATCCAGACTCTCCCGAACGATGGCAGCCAGCTCCTCGGCTTCATTGGCATCGGGCGCGAACTGCGAGTAGGCGTAGCGCACGGCAAGCTTGTCATATTCGCCGATGCGCTGTACGTATGCATTCGACAGGTCAATGCGGCCATCTTCAGTGATCTCTATTAACGGGGCAGGATAGTCCATCACACTCTCGCGGCCATAGGCGCTGGCAATATAGTTGTGCGGAAAACCCAAGGTGTGTCCGACCTCATGCGCCGACAGTTGCCGCACACGGTCCAGCGCCATGTTTACAGAGGCAGAGGTGTCTGCGACAACCTCTGCCATATAATCAAAGGCAGGCACCAGTGCCTGCCCCATTAGATAATCTTGCCGCAGTCGAAGGCTGCCGAGATTAACATTACCCTTGATGATCTCGCCCGTACGCGGATCTTGCACCGAGCCACCATAGGAATAGCCACGTGTGCGGCGGTGAGTCCAGTGAATCATGTTGTAGCGCACGTCTTGAGCATCAGCGCCTTCAGGCAGTTCGCGCACCTGAAAGGCATCGATAAATCCTGCCGCCTCAAATGCCTGATTCCACCACGAGGCGCCTTCGATCAGTGCCGTTTTAATCGGCTCCGGCGTGCCTGAATCAACGTAATAAACGATGGGCTCAATCGCTCTAGAGCGCACTGCATTCGGATCAACTTTTTCCAGACGATGGCGGGCGACGAGGCGCACAGTCTTGTCCGTATCGATGTCCGTACCGTAATCTTGGAATGTCGGCCCGAAGGTGCCAATGCGCGGATCTGCTAGCCTCGGCGTAAAATTATCGTCCGGAAGTTTTACGATTGAGTGATGCTGGCGAAGCGTTATCGAGTTACCACTGGCGGCTACCGAGCTAACTAAACTACCAGGGCTACTGCTCGTGAATGTCAACATTGCCTCGACTTCGACATTCTCGGGATACCCTGCGGTATTGTCTAGAAATAGTGCGCTACGTGAGGCATCCAGCGAGAATGTGCCTTGATTGCTTCGCGCAATCTGACCAACGACATCGCGCGCATCGCGCAGGAAAAAATCGGTGGCATCGACCAACACACTGTCGCCTTCAGTAGCGACAATATCGAAGCCCCAGATGACTGACGGCGCGAAGGCATCTTTGACTGCTTGAACCTCTAGCGGATTATCACTCGTTGCTCGGTAGCGGTAGTTGGGCTCGACAAGCAATATCCTCGGGCCTATCCGTTGAGCCGACAACACATAGGTTCCGCGAAGCTGACCTCGATCTATACCAATCGGGTTAGACCCTAAGCCTGAGCCCATCGAGACTTGATAGAGAAACTCTGTGTCGAGCTTGTCGATCTCCCAATAAAGAGTTCCGCTAGCGTCGTTCCAATAAAGGTTGAAATAGCCCTCTATTGCAGTGCTGCCCGCAACAGTCTCATCGATCGCATTCATTTCTTGTGCATTGGCTGTATGCATGCCCGATACGAGTGCGCATAAAAATAGGAAAGCACGGTAGCATTTGCATAAAAGCATTGATGATCTCGGCTGTTTTTTGAATAGGTGCATAGCAGCTTCTCTCATGATTCTCTCTTTTTTGGAGGTATTGGGGCAGTAAGGATCTATACTCTGCAAAACTATGCAGGAACGGAGCAAGCATTAGCAAATGTCATCATCTCTACTGCTACTGTTATAGTTACTGCATAATATAACTAAAGCAGAAACTAAAAGGAGCTACCCTTTGAAACGGATTACTCTTCTCGCATGCGTCTTACTAACTCTTGCGGTGACTACCGTGCAAGCGCAGACTGAAAGCAATGAGGCCATAGTTAGAGATTTCATTTCAGCATGGCAGCGCTTGAATCCATCGGAGCTAGCAGGCTATTTTTCAGAGGATGGCGTTTATCACAACATGCCCTCTGCCGCCGTTGTCGGCCGCGACAATATTGAGCAATTTATCGCAGGATTCATAAGTCAGTGGGAAAGCACAGACTGGGAAGTGATTAACCTACTGGCTAATGGCGATAGGGTTATGGTCGAGCGTCTCGACAAAACTGTTGTCGCCGGTAGCCCAGTGAATTTACCGTGTTTTGGTTACTTTGAATTGTCTGATGGCAAAATTAAATTGTGGCGAGACTATTTTGATTTGGCGACTTACACGACCGCACTCACTGCGGCTTTAGCAAACTAGCTGCTGGACTTACTCAGGGGTATTTGCGAAGCGTACTCCCGTTCACGTTCAAGGTTTTCAAGCGAAACGCCACCCGTATAAACGGCGATGTAGACTGTTGTGTCTAAAAAGACAATGTGCCACATTGCAAGAAAGTAAAACCGGAGTATGCGAAATGCTCAAATTAATTGCCTACCTATGCATTTGGTCGTCACCGATTCAGATTTCCTTGGTCTTTTGGGGCATCTACATTGTTTCGATTTCTGACTACAGTCTACTTTCCTTGTCCAATTTAGAGTTCATTACTAATCAACTAGGGTTTTTATTACCAGTCATTGATTGGATGTACACATGGATGTCAAAACCCTTGCTAGATTGGGTGCTTTCAATACCAATAATCTTACATCAAGCAGTCAAAGCCATTGTATCGACATGGTTTGGTCTATGGATTCTTAGCAAATTAAAAAGAAAAAATAACTCTTTTTGATTTTACTCTTGGCGACTGACCTTAAAAATGATGCAGTTAAAGTGCAAAAGTACTGCTGACATAAGAACCCAGCTCTTTTTCATACGAACTCCTAACAGCGAGAGTGCCCTCAGTTGTAGGTTCAATTCCTAGCAATCTCAGCCAGGCTAGTACCGGCTGAGAATGGCTGTGCATGTTACTCACGGGAAATGACTGCATAGAGAATGCGGGAGTCGACCATGTCCGCCCAGCGCGCGGCGACTCCGGCGCATTCCAAGCATCAGGCCCCGATAAAGTGCCCTCCCAGACAGATGGATAAGCTTCACCATGGCGCTGCAGAGACATAGCTTCCCACTGCGCGAGGGCAAATTCTGGGTCTATCTTTGCAGTTGCCCAGATAAGCGTCATGTTAATAGAGTACCAAATGCCACCAAGCGTACCCTCCCCTACCCGGCTATTTTTCAAGTCGGGAGGCCAGACAACCCTCGCGCCCAAAGGACTGTTCATACAATGCCCCGTTTTAAATATTTCGACGAGGGATTTTGATTGTTTTCTCGATGCGGCTCCACATAAGATCGCCCAAGGTTGAACCTCAAGCCAGCATCTATCTCGACCGATAACAATACCATCGGGCTGAGATTCAGTAGGCGGGCCATAGCCCCTGTCGAACCAATGACCATTCCAACTGGCGGCGACCAAGTCGCGCAATTGATGCGCTGCACTCCGGCAAAGATTTGCCGTGTCACGCTCTCCTAACTTTTCCATTAGCGGCGCAAATCGATTAAGTACCCAGCTAGCCATTGCCGAATTCAGGACTGAACTTCCCCTTTCGATCATCGAGTTTTTATCGATCATCGGGTCTTGAAGAACCATATCGTTCCAATCGCTATTTAAAATACGCACGTGACCGTTCTGGCCCCGACCAACATAATCAATAAAAAAATAAGCCTGCTTTTTTAAATTATCTTTAAGCGTCGTGGTCGCTGCAGCATAATCCGGGTGATATTGCTGAGGAAGCTCGAACGCGGCTAAGTCGCCCGTTACTGCCGCATATTCGCTCGCCAACCACAGCGCCCATAGGTTTTGGTCAGATGGGCGTAGTAATTGGGTGAGAGGCTTCTTATTTCCTGTCAGAGCATAAGGTAGGTCTCCGTCTGGGCTGCCCCAGGCACATGTATTGCGGAGAACAGACAATGCAAGATCTGGTTCGGAATAAACCAGTGGAATCGCGTGTTGAAGAGAGTCCCGTGCAGCGGCATTCCCGCCTAAGCCAAACCCGTAAACCGAGGACTGATTTAAGGTGTGCCCACCTAGGATCGCGTCTTTGTTCGCCCCACCCGAGAGCATGGCGACATGCCATGGAATTTCGCGAGCAACATAAGGGACTCTGAGCGATGTTGCCCTCGGGAGTCTTGATCTCACCTTTTCTAGCTGCTGCTCATAGAAACTTTCAGGCGACGAGATTTCTTCATCTGTCGAACGCCCGACACGAAACCATAGAGTCTGGGTATCACCAGGTTTTAAGGCGAGACCAGTTTCAATTTGCAGTGTGGGCCATTGTGCTCCATTTAATGCCGACGTCTGCCCCCTGTTTTCCGAACTTAAGTCCTCAATTAGTAATGTTGCAGGCGCGCCTATTGTCTCCGCTGGCTCATTGAAAATTTCTTGCATGGTAATTTTCTGGGCCGAGAGATTGATATCATAACTGACTCGCGAAGCCGCTTTGTCACGCAGTTCGTTAGACTGAAATGTGTGCAGAAATCTGGGCCGCAGTGGCCATGACTCAATATGAGTAAATTGGCGCGGCGCTGCGTCTGACGATAAAGCCAATTCAACTTTAATGAATACCCAAGACCGATCGCCTTCCGGACACAAAACAGTCCTCTCTAGCCTAAGACCTTCGTATTCCGAGTGGACAGAGAAATGAGTGGGTCCAAATTGCCTAAGAGGTACAGTGCCTCTCGGACTTTCAGAGTATAGAGACCCCCAACGCACCCCTCCCGATTCAATGATAAGTGAATGACCACACCCGTAAAGATCATCTTGATAGAACAGCCAGCGATGACCCTCACTTTCTTCGAATATTCCAATGTCTCCCCTATTCGAGGCGACAACTTGCAACGCCCGATTACCAATAACATGAAAATGACGACGATTTTTTGGCCGGTCAATCGGATCCCATAACGAATTAGGATCAGAGTCTTGATCGATAAGGTAATCAAACACAGGTAGGCCGTCCTGTGTTTTCCATTCTCCGAAGTAGTTTTTCGCTTTAGAGATCTTGCTAGGCTTAATATCTAACGAAGTCGAGATGCACGAGGGAATAAGTCCGAGTCCCGCACCGAGCCATCCAAAATCTTTTAAAAAGCGCCGGCGTTTCATTCGCATACCCGACTCACTTGCTCGCTTAAGGGTAATTCATTAATCCTTCAGTCAGAATTATCGTAACACCAGACGGGTCGGTTAATGCTGCTGACTTTATCCCCAGCGAGGTAAGAAATTTAGAGGGAGGTGCGATAGAGATTTGCTTATCTCGCAGTGTCTGTACTGTCCTGTCCAGATTTTTTACTTCAAAACCAATGCCATCTATCGCAGAGCCGGTAGTGGCGAGTCGCGTCGTGGATGAGTCAGCAAAACTCAAATTCATTCCCGGTACATTTGTCGTTGTCGAAATACTTCCACGCGGCCGCATGGATAAGTCAAAGGCAGAGAGATACCAATTGAGAAGAGAACGATATTCAGCCGTATAAAAATGTAGATGATAAGCAGTAACGGGCTCTGGAAGCGCTTGATCTTCTTGTAGCTCGACGTAAATTTCATCAGGCATTGTGATGTACGCGTTCTTCTGGCCCTCTGCTCCTATAAACTCTCGCCCGACTTCGAAGCCAGCTGACCGCCATTTATCTAAAAAAGTGTCGATATCTCGCACCTTGAATCCTATGTGATCCATGACTGTACTGCGCGATCCAATCGATAGCTCATCGTTAGTTAACAATAACATCATGTTAGGCAACTGGATAATCGTGCTTTCGCCTTCATAGGCTACCACCCCACCAAAGTGATTTACCCAAAGTGAAGTATGGTATTGCGTGTCCGAAACGTTGAGCCGAACGTGCCCAAACGTGAGACCCTCGCTGTTGTATTCTGCGAGTTGTCCAAAGGCATTGCAGCTCAAAAAAGTAACGATGAGTAGACCGATTTTTACCATCGAAATGTACACCCTATTTTTACCCTAGTCTCTAATGTCTTTGTGCTTTCGTACTTCATTAATGACCAAAGAAACGGGCCCATTGCCTACGTTCGTAAGGCGGTATGCTATGTCTCCTCGCTGCCATTCCCAATCTCCAGACCGCCTGAGTTCCTCGGTTATTCCATCCTCACGCTCAACGTGAATTATTCCTGGGGACACCTGAGCAATGAATCCGGAATTTTGATGGCGAATTATGGGAGTCGATTCTCCGATTTCTAATTCCAATCTATACGATCGGAACCATTGATCCTCGAGTTGAGGCAGTACATTAAGACCGGTAGGCAGATCGTCTTGCTGCAATGATCCTGATGAAGAGTTAACCAACGCTAGGATTCTTAAAAGATAATCGCCTTCGTTTCTTATACTGTGCGTAAACGGTGTTGATGCATATTCGGTGATCGCGCTGACCTCGCCCTTTAATGGACCAGAAGAGGAGCTTAACCGCGTAAGCAAAATCGCTTGATCGTGTATGTGCTCTAATGATTCGTCACCGGGATTTAACTGCACGTCCAAAAGATAGAAATCTTCTTCATGATATACAGTTCGGTGTCTAGGCTCGTCCAAAAGATGAACCGCTTTTCTTTCTACACGGACAGAATCTTCTATTGGGCCTCGGGTACACGAGGCGAGAACTGGCAAGAGGACGACCAGCGTGAAAAGGTGGCGTGTATTCAGAAATCTGATTCTTATGCCTGACAAATTGCCTCCATGTCTTTCCAATCCCATTTGTTGCAATCGCGTAGCTTAGGCAAATAGGCTCCTCCTATTCAGGTGCGTTAAACACCTGAATAGGAAGTTGTGGTTTAAAACACCAATCTTCAGATTCTTGACCTCACAAGCTCGACATCGCTGTTTCGCCAGAGTTCGTCAAATTGCCGCTTAACGATCGCCGCTTCTTGTGCTCGGCTTTGCGCTTCTAGGGCTTGATATAAACCAAATGTCGCCCAGCCGTTACGCTGATTCCACTCTAAATCTTCACGGTAAACCACCTCTGCTTCGTCTGCTCGATCTGCTGCCAACAAGGCCGCACCGAGGTATAGTCGGATAGACTGCGACCAGTCTGGCGGCTCGGTGTAGCTGAGGTTATCTTGAAAATCAACGGCATGACCGTAATGCATAATCGCATTGTCAAAATTACCTTTTGCTTCTTCGATTTCTCCGAACAGTGCGTGCATGGCGAGGCTCAGAACATGGTCTGCTGGGGTTGGTCCAACTCCAGATTCATTAACCCCATCGGCGGTTATTTGTTCTCGCAGCAGCGCGAGCTCGGCTTCTGCCGGAACAATATGCCCTCTAGCCGCATGGGCGCTGCCCATTACGTAGGCCCACATGCCCTTTAAGTAAGGCGTATTAGCTAGCTCTTTATTCGCCGCATTATCCGCATGTATTTTATCCCACCTACCGAACACCTTATCCGTTATCCAGACATGTGCTGAATTCTTATTGTTGCCACCCAAAGAGCCAATACCTGCACCCGAATTTTGAATAGCTGCTGCGCTTGCACCTTCATAGTTCCCTTGAAGCATGTTGGCGTAACGGACAAAATCGAGGGCATGGGGTTTGTGGATCTTATGGGAGAGAGGGTAGGTTCCGATCATAGGGAAGTTAGTGTCACCCCATATTTCTGCAAATTGATCATCGACTATTTGAGATCTTTCGTTCGATAAAATCGCTTTTTCGTATTCCCCTACACGGAGATAGATATGCCCCGGCATGTGAACCATATGGCCTGAAATGGGCAGAGTCGCTTCAAGCTTCTGAGCTGATGGCATTGCGAGTTCGGGCTGTCCAGAACCTTCCATCAGGTGGATATACAGATGATTAGCACCAGGATGATTAGGCTCGATTGCCATCGCGGCCTCCAGCGCTGCCTTTCCCTCCAAAGCTCCAGGTTTCGCTGAACCGTCAGACTCCCAATAATCCCACCGTGTGGTGTTCATATACGCCTCACCGAACACCGTCGCTATATCGGCGTCGCCTGGGTACTTCGCGTGAAGATCTCGCATCGCTGACAAAAAGGCAAAATCTCGCTCTCTATCATCCGGTATAGCGTCGCGGTTGTAGAGCACGAAAGTAGCGTTGATTAGATCTTGCTCGAGCTGACTACCATTGCTAGATAGCTCAAGTGCCATTTTGATCGCCGCTAACCCCGCTCCCTGGGGATCATCAGGCAGATTTACATACCTACTATTAGGATTAGGACCTGCGGCATGCGCTATACCCCAATACGGCATTGGGTTTGTGGGATCTAGCCGCGAGGCTTCTTGATAGGAGGCGATTGATTCCGGGAAATAGAATCCCCATGCCATTCGCAGGCCTTGATCAAAAAACGTCTGAGCTAGAACGGAATTCGAGTCTATTGAGCGGCTATAAGTTCCTCCACCGGGCACCAGTACGGCAAGAGCATCGTCATCTGACTGGGAAAATACTGTTGCCGATGCCCCCAGAAAGGGAAGCAGCATCAAATAGATAAATGAAGGTAATACGGATTTCCTATTCATGTTCATGCGAATTTTCCTTGTTGGAAGAACAATGCCGGCAACCTCTTTACTATATCCTCAGCTTATTCTAAGGCGATTTAAGTTGGCAACCATAAGTTCCAATAATGGGATACAAGATGAGCATAGGGAATTATATGGATTATTACAACGAGAGAACGCGGCATATAGTTGGCAGACTAGAGTGACAAACCTAAAGTAACAAGGCAGACCTTCGTCATTCGGCAGGACGTGATTTAGCCTTCTTGATTGTTATAGTTTCTCCTAAGCGCTTATACTGGCGATTAATAGAAATGTCTGCTTGTTGAGGACCAGTCGCTGATCAGAAAGGATCGTAAAATATGATAATAGATTACCTGTCATCTCTTTTCGGCTGGTTGGTATGGGGCTGGATAGCTTTTATGTGGCTCGCCATGACCGTAAGCATGATAGGATCAGGGTTTAAATCAGCTGGCGCTACAAGCATGTTCGCCCTATGCGGTATTTTCGGATTGTTACTAATCCAAGTTACGGGAACTGAAGTGCCGTTCCGAACACTCTTCGATTTATAGAGCCGGGAACTAACAATACCCGCGCTTCTCAACAACAAAAGATGCTACTTATGAAACTGCTGGTTCGGATTCTCTCTATCCCGCTTTTTTTCGTAGCTTCGGGTACTTTAGCGCGAAACGTTAGCAATGGATGAATCCTACTGGCCATCACTTGTGTGGATGATAATCTTGCTAGGCGCTAGGTTTTGCATCCCCTCTGTCAAAGAATGGAGTGAAGTAAATCCGATGCTATTTACAATAGGACTTTGGATAGGTGGCTCTTCAGCTCTAGCATTAATCTCTTCTCTTTCAAGTTAAGGATTAGGCGTATTATTAGATAAAAAAGCCCGATATCTCGAGCATTAAACAGAACGTTAGAGTGATCCTTAAACAAAAATGCAGATATGAAAACTTTTTATTTCCTCCTAATTTGGATCTTTGGGTTTTTTGCTTTGCTTGCTTTCGATTTGTTTATGGAGGCTTTTGTATTTGAGTGGTTACATTGGAATGGGACTACTAAAAACGACTGGTTTTTTGTTTTGTGGTGGGGATTTGTTGTGACTTGGTTTTTATACGGAATAAAAACTATATATGAAAACTTAAGAACATAACCACCAAGCAGCTATTTGTGCAGGTGAAGATATTTGGCCATGTAATTCCCTAAAAAATTCTTCATTATGAAAAAGCCCAAAAGTTCGGGTTAGATAAACCTGTGTTTCGATTTCACCTGTACATACTTTTGTTGAAGTCAGACTCTTATAGGTCAAAGCCGTCTAGGTCGTCACCTTGATAAATTTCATGCGCAAACCAACTTATAAATTTTCCGATCGAGTAGGTTTCCACATATTCCAAAGCATTTTCCCTTGCGGCAATTTCATCATACCGCTGCGAAGAAAATTCATACGCATCGTCAGTTGATCGGCCTCAACGAAACCAGCTTGTGTTTTGTCATATGTGTCGAAAATATCAACTAAGAGTGTATTTATATAGAAGCCTGCCTGCCATCTCTGTTGATTGCTTAGTTCAGTATCCGCCCAATCTAATGACAGTAAATCGCAGAACTCGGGATTGGTTGCAGTTTGAAAAAACCTATCATAAAGCCTCTGAGTCAGACTAAACCCAAATTGCGCTTTGGTAATCGCATTTTGCTGTTTTACTTGGACACCGAGGTAAAATACGGAAACTACTACTCCGAACGCCGCTATTATCTGAACTAATAAAATAATGAGATCTTGTAACATTATTAATCTTACTCATCTCGTCAATATTTAGTTTGCCTAATCATGATATTACTCAGAATATAGCTAAGAAATAAGTAAATCATATTTACTAAGTTAGCTGTGAAAGAGTTCGATAAGTTCTAAAGGACTAGGGCTGCGGAGAGAAATATAAAGGCTTGGCAGCGCTGTTGAAGATTAGTCAAATGCCTAAAACAAAACACCCCCTGGCGGAAACCGAGGGGGTGCAAGTAACGATGGTAGCGGGGGCAGGATTTGAACCTACGACCTTCGGGTTATGAGCCCGACGAGCTGCCAGACTGCTCCACCCCGCAACAAAATGGGTAATCTATACTGGCTGCTAGTCCGAGGAGGGACATAGCTAGATAAGGAGGGGGAGTATAGGCCGCCTAAACAGTGCCGTCAACCGGCTATAATGCCAGAGCTCCCCGAAGACGTCGTATGACCGATATAACCGGCTTACTCTTGCGACAACCAGCTTGTGTCATCCTCGCCTAGCACAAGTAATTCGGAGTTTTCACGGCGCCGCTGCTCAGCCTTTCTGGCTGTTTCGAGCACATCCTGTGGTATATCCTCTCCCACCACGATGCCACGCTTGGTTGTTGGCGCATAGTAGATCCGCGCGTTGGCCATCTCATCGGTTGTCTCTGGACCATAGACAACATCCACCGTCGGATCTGGGTTAAACCGATTTTCACTTGAATTATCAAACCACCACGACAAATGCATTACCGAGCCGGCAGGCAAGAATTTTGGCTCTTTGTATTCGTACAAAAACTGCCAATTAAAATCATAATCGGGCACCCATAGTAGCGTTTCGCGCTCACCATCGGGGTACTCGACTTCGTAACGCATTGCTTTGCCGCGGTAGTGCATATGCGGCCCCATTGATAACAGATAAATATCTTCCTCGATCTCAAAGGTGTTGTTCACTTCAAAATTAGGGTCGCCCGCGGGGATAGTCCAGCCTTTGTGTGGCAATAGATTCGTTTCAACAACGTGATCGATCACCGCGCCGTCCTCATAGAAAACGAATCCCGCTTTGGTCATATCAGTAACCGCCGTGCCCTCGCCCGGGTTTTTGTGATAATGCATGTTGACGGTAATGAAGGGATCCTCGGGCATCAACACGCCCCACCCCTCGGGATAGGTGAACGGCCCGCGTCCTGGAACGCCGACGCCCATGTGACTGGACACGATGTGATGGACCCAAGGCCCACCCGGATTTAGCTCAGCCTTTGAAATCCATTTAGGCTCCGTATGCGCGCCTTCAGGTACTGGCATCTTTATTGTGGGCTGCCAGTCTTCAATGTTGTCTGCGACTCTGACCGGCTTCTCAAATTGGACGACCAGATCGGGTTCACCGATCCACCAGCCAGACTCCGGCATATCTGCGCCGCTGCTCGCGTCTTCTTTGGCTGCGTTGGGACTGCCCTCCAGGGCGCCGCCATCGACCCAGGCGATAAGCGTAGCCTTCTCAGTCTCATCGATGTATCTCTCGTCCTTAAACTCGCCTCGATGGCGCTGGTGCGCACCCCACGGAGGCATGTAGCCTGTGACCAATGCGTTTCGAATCATAGGAGCCCAAGCACGAGCCTGATTGTAATCTAGTAGCGACATTGGCGCAGTTATGCCGCCGACTCTAGGGCCATCTGGCTTATGACATGCCGCACAGTTTTTCTCAAAAAGCGGTAGCGCATCAGCATAGAAAGTAGGGGCTGCGCTTTGCGCGTGAATGGCTGTAGTGAGCAGCGAGGACGCCATGATCATAGCGGCTTTTGAAGCGGCGCCTGTCATGACATGCTGAATTGACGTCGGGTTTGTTTTCGAACGGTTGCTCATCGTTACACCTCTGCCTCTTGTTTTTATTCGACTAGTCCAAATTTAGGACAGAACAGTGCCCGTGCGCAAGCAAGAGTTTCGCGGTAGACCCAAAGAGCTCAAATAAGGTTTAATCAAAAGGACTTTAAATTCAAACGGATTTTCAGATGTTTTTGCACATGATCAGGTCGGCCCGTCGCTTGGCCTTCGTAACACTCCTTCTCGGCATCGATACATCAGTAGCGGAGGTCGAGACAGCCGTAAGGCTAAACAAAACTATAGACTTGCTCGGGAGTGCCAGCTCCGCGCTAGGCTTGCTCGCCTTCGACTATTCGCTCGATAACGCGCGCACGCTGTCTCTCTCTGAATTGGATTTCGTCATTATTGACATGGAGCATGCGCCCTTTGATGTTGAGCGCCTGCGAGAATTTTTATTGGGCATGACCAACAAACGCGAAATAATGGCCAAGGGAAATCTTCAGCCGAACGTCACCCCTATTGTTCGAATACCTGCTACTGGGGGCAGCGAAGTCATCACGCAAGTTAAGCAAGTTCTCGACGTCGGCGCTTTCGGCGTCATGTTCCCGTCGGTCGATAACCGCGAAGAAGCAGAAAATGCAATCAAGGCCATGCGCTATCCTCAGTTGATCGGGGCCACAGACTTCGAACCGCGCGGATTGCGCGGCCGCAATCCTGCCAATGCAAGCTGGTATTGGGGAATTGCTGATTATCATCAGAAAGCTGACGTATGGCCGTTAGATGCCGAGGGAGAGCTGCTAGCCATCATTCAGATAGAGACACCCGAGGGTGTCGGAAATATCGAGGATATTCTGTCGGTACCCGGCGTCGGCGCTATATTTATCGGCCCCGCTGATCTTAGCGGCGCGATGGGCTACGCGAATCCGAGTGCGCCCGAAGTCGAGACTGCTATTCAAACCGTTTTAAACGCCTGCCTTACTCATGATGTCGCCTGCGCAATTACAACCTCGCCTGATAGCGTCGAACAGCGCCTCACCGAGGGCTTTAGACTGGTAACAGTCGGAACAGACAGCGGGCTTTCGTCCCGTGCGGCTGAAACACTGAGCAAAGCAAAAAGCGCTATAGATCAATAAACCAATCTATTAACCGAGGTGCTGCAGGCTATGAAGGCGAAGCTCGTTAGAACCCTTTTTATTTCCGCCGTTTCCTTTTTCTCCTTCTGCTCTTGGGCTGAAGAGTCTGATTTTGTATTTCATTCAGACCTAGCAGAAGCCTGGTTTGAAGGCGGAGACTATTTCGAGTGGACTTCAACGACAAAAAATAATCAGCAGGCTAAGGTTGATGTCTTCTATCGCACCTTCGGCAGCAAGGACAAACCGCAATTACTCATGATTCATGGTTTTCCTAATTCGAGCTTCGACTTCTACAAATTAGTTCCACTGTTGGAAAACGATTTTCACATCGCTGTTCTAGACTTCCCCGGCTCAGGTTTCTCGGATAAACCCGTGCCTAATTTCAGCTATATGTTGGAAGAGAATGCCGAAATTTTGGATTATTTCGTAAAAAATATAATCAAATTTAATGATTTCGCTCTTTATACTCATGACAGAGGCGTCAGTATTGGCCTCGCCTTTCTTGGTCACTATCTCGACACAAAGCCCGCGGAATATAGAATTAACTACCACTTTTTATCTAACAGCGGCATGTTCTTACCACTTGCTAACCTAATGCCGATGCAAACCGCTTTATTAGACCCAGCCCGCGGTAATGCACTCATTCAAGCTCGAAAATCAGTACCTAGAATGACCCAAGGAGATCCGGAGGCGATCGCCTACGCAGATATTTTCAAATTTAAAGATGGAGACAGCGCACTCATCCATGTAGCTCGATATCTTTTAGAGCGCGCAGAAAACGAATTACGCTGGCTTAACAACTTGTCTCGAAGCGATATCCCTGTCGCATACCTTTGGGGACTGCTCGACGACATTAATCCTGTAAGGATTTCTAATCACGTTTGGAATACTTATCTAAATGACAGAGATGCTGAAAGCACCTATTGGTTACTCCCTACTGCAGGGCACTATCCACAGCGTGAAAAACCAAATGAAGTTGCCAAGATAATTCAACTTGCCCTAAGCGGTGGAATTCCTAGCAAAGCCGAGGAAAGCAATTTTATGCGCGCGTATGGCAGTCAACGCAAAGAGGAAGAGGCTATTTTTGTTGGGCATTCGATTATAGAAACTCTTAGCTTTCCGAGTGCAATTCGTTATTCTCCAGATGGGTATATTACTCAGTAGCAGCGACTACCTCAGCGGAGCTAATCGAGTTTGATTCTCGATAGTCAGGCAGCATGGCAGTTAAAGCCAGCGGTTAAAGAGCGCCAAAAGTCTTTCCCAGTGCCGTTCAGCGGATACTTCGTTATATTTCCCTATTCGCCCAGGGAATACGAAACCATGCTCGGTGCCAGGGTACCACTCGATTCGATAATTAGTGTTTTTCTCTGCTAAATAGTGATCGAGAGCATCAATCATCGCCTTTGGCGCGTAATCATCTGTCTCAGCACAGCCGAAATAAATCTCACCATTTATTTTATCTGCATCGAGGTGAGGTGAGTCGGGCGCATCAGTGAAGAGTCGGATCCCATGAAATGAAGCGGCCGCAGCAATACGATGATTTAGCTTCGCTGCCGCGGCAAAAGCGAAAGGGCCACTCATACAATAACCAACGCAGCCTACTTTGCCTTGCTTCGCCGCTGAATCACTATCAGCTATTCTCAATAGCTCGACAATATCTTTGCATACCATCTCATTACTCAGCGAATTCATGTGCTCATACATCTCCTCTCTAGTGGAGTTAGCCAGAATGTATTCTCGAACACGGCGATAGTATAAATTCGGCACCATCACATAGTAGCCCGCAGTCCCTAATCTGGTCGCCATCGTATGCAGTTCTTCGCGTTTTCCTGGCGCATCCATTAGCAACAGAACGACAGGATGAGGACCGCCCTCTTCTGGATGGGTAATAAAGGTATTCATAGCCCCATCGTGTGTTTGTATATCTAACTCTCGATCGATCATATTCATTTGCCTGTCGCTTTTCCTGCGATTACTCCTGTACCTTCGATAACTATTCCGACAGCTATTCCGACCGCTATTCTGATAGCTATTCCGACCGCTATAAAAGCAGAGGAGAGAAAGGGCCTAATAATCTATTTCATCACACTGGGCGTTCCTGATTATGGAACTATTAAGCCGTTGAATTCTAACTACAAGAAAATTAATCAACAAGGATAAAAAATATGGCCAAACAACGCTCTCAAGCTCTCTTTCTATCGCTCTTATTTTCACTCTTGACCCTGTCTTCTTGCGCGACAGTCACTTCCTCTACTGCATCTTCAACGGCCGATGGCATCTGGGATTTCACTATGAGTAGCCCCTTCGGCGCGGTCAACGCGGTCGTAACGCTCGACACTTCAGGCGATACTCTCAGCGGCACATTTGACCTGGGTAACGGCCGTCTCTGGGCAATCGAAGAGGGAGTGGCATCGACCAGTGAAGTCACTTTTAGGATAGACAGAGATGGCTCTCCGATGGTTTACGACATGAGTGGCACTGTTAACGGCAGGACCATCGTCGGCGTCGCACGTGCCATGGGTGCCGAGGCACCTTGGTCTATGACGCGGAGAGACTAACTCAGGCGACGCACCCCATTTTTGACTGAATGCAAGCTCCGCCTTCTTGGCTGATATTCAGCGCCAAAGTGTGTTCTAATCTTTGCCTTAACTATTCTTCAAAGAGGCGCGCGATGTCACTAGATTCGACTTACCTTCAAATGTTTTCAACGCTCACACCCGAGGGTGAACTCCGCCTCGAACTGAAAGAGCAGCCCATGCCTACACCAGGCGAGAACGAAGTGCTCATTCGCGTTGAGGCAACTCCTATTAATCCTTCTGATCATGGAGTGATGTTCGGTTGGGCGTCGATGGCGAGTGCGTCCTCATCAGGCAGCGGTGCGGGTAAGGTCCTGAGCGCGCCGGTTTCTGCACAAGGCATGGCGGTGATGAAAGCGCGAATCGGGCAAGCACTTGCAGTGGGTAACGAGGGTGCCGGCACAGTTGTCGCCACCGGCTCTAGCGAACTCGCAAAAAGCCTAGACGGCAAAGTAGTCGCCGCGATGGGCGGTGGGATGTATGGCCAGTATCGCTGTGTCGATGCGTCTGTTTGCTTGCCACTCCTCGAAGGTCACACCGCGAAAGACGGTGCGTCGAGCTTCGTCAATCCGTTGACTGCATTGTGCATGATCGAGACGATGAACTTAGAGGGGCATACAGCTCTGGTACACACAGCGGCAGCGTCGAATCTCGGGCAGATGCTCAATCGCATTTGCCTCGACGGCGGCATCGATCTCGTCAATATAGTTCGTAAAGAGGAGCAAGAGACCTTGCTACGCGAGATGGGCGCAAAATATGTTGTGAACAGCAGCAAAGAAAGCTTTATGGCTGATCTAACCGACGCAATTCATGCAACCGGCGCAACACTTGCCTTTGACGCAACCGGCGGAGGCACCTTGGCATCGACTATCCTTTCGGCGATGGAAGCAGCTGCGGCGCGCACCCCTGGCGCGTATAGCATTTACGGCTCGGTCAAGCACAAGCAGGTGTATTTGTACGGTGGACTCGACACGTCAGCCACGATCTTAAACCGTGGCTACGGCATGGCGTGGGGGGTTGGCGGTTGGCTACTGCCAAATTTCCTGGCACGCGTCGGTCAAGAAGTAGCGACACGTTTGCGTACCCGCGTCGCGACGGAAATGAAAACAACTTTCGCTAGTCACTACACCAATGAAATCTCTCTCGCCGAAGCGTTAGATGCTGACATAGTCGCTCAGTACAACTCAAAATCTACGGGTAAGAAGTTCCTCATTTGCCCACAGAAGTAAATAAACAACCGTGCTGCCCTTGATAGCGCTCATGGGTGGCACGGCATTATCACTAGAATGCGGCAATCGTAGTGCGATGCAGAAGCCTATCTTCGCCCTCATGCCCACCCGTGGCTCTATGCAACAACGCTCGGTTGTCCCACATAACTAGCATCTGTGGCTCCCATTTATGGGTGTATACAAACTCGCTCCTGCCTTGCCAGTCACTTAACTCTTTTAGAAGCGAAAACGCCTCCTCCTCCGATTTATCGACCAATCCTACTATGTAGCCTAGACAGCTATAGAAACCCTCGACTCCTGTTTCTGGATGTTTGAGTACAAGCGGATGTGTTTGTAACTTGAGTGCGTCCACTGATGGCCTTATATCCATACTACGGTCAGTTGTTTGATCTTCTTTACCGTACATACCCTCTGGTGAATAGGCGGCCTTAGCGGAATGGATTGCAACAAGATCACGGTACTTATCCTGCTGATCTCTAGGCATTTCACACCATGCCCTCTGCTGATCAGCGAATAGTGTGTCTCCGCCTTTTGAAGGTATTTTTATTCCATAGAGACACGTTCCAGCGGGCGGGGCTTTCTGAAAGCTCCAGTCGGTGTGCCAATTTTCTGCGAACAGCGGGGCTTTCTCATCAGCTCTTCGCTCTACAGCGATAATATTTTTTCGACCCTTAATCGGCGCAATAAAAGGGTCATCTCCAAAACCTCCAAATGCTAGAGTGAATCGCTCTAGATCATCATCACTCATAGACTGGTTTGGGAAACTCAAGACTTTATGCTTGAGCCATGCCTCGCGTATCTCAGTTATTTGCTCATCCGAAAGTGATTGAGAGAGGTCCACTCCCGTCACTGATGCACCACATACTTGTCCAGACGGCGTCACAATGATTCCCATCAGACTTCTCCTTTCTCTTGTTCTAATTATGCGTTTTAACCGCTAATTCGAACTACAAATTATACGCGCGCTGAAATGCCGGCCGCTGCTTTAGCTTAGTTACATAGCGCACAGTATTGGGCTTGAAGCTGTCTGCTAATCCCAGCGACTCGGCGAACACAAGTGAGAATCCTATGCTTATATCCGCAATCGTAAAGCGATCAGCACAGAGATATTGACGATTCTCGAGTGCCGTCTCGACGCAGCGAAGTCGCGATAAAAACCACTTAGTGTAGTCTTCTACTATTTGCGGGTTTTTCCGTTCCTCGGGCTCGTGCTGGGAGTATCGCAGCACCAGTGTAAGTGGAAACGTGAGCGTCGCGTCGCTTCGATGCAACCAATTTACGAAAAGCCCGTAATCTGGGTCCATAGGGCTAAGGGTTAGATTCGTCGGTCCGTATTTTTCGCTAAGGTAAAGTGCCATAGCCGTCGACTCGGTAAGTGTCACATCGCCATCGACAAGCGTGGGCACCGTGCCGAGATTATTGATCTCAAGGTAACCCTCGAAGGTGAGTCTTGGGGGGAATGGCATAGTGATTAATTCGTAATCCAATCCCATTTCTTCGAGCGTCCAAAGCGGCCTCAGCGAGCGCGAGCGCTTGCAGTGATAGAGTTTAATTGTCATTCATTCCCTCGCAGATTAGGCTAACAGTATAGAAGGGAAAGCGATGTCAAACCAAGCAAAGGCAAAACCATGAACTCTATCCAGAACAAGGTTGTATTTATAACTGGCGGCGGCCATGGCATTGGGCTTTCTCTCGGCAAAGTCTTTGCAGGCCACGGCGCTAGGGTTGTACTCGCGGACATCGATGCGCAGCGATTAAGCACCGCAAAAGCGTTGCTTGCAGAAAGCGGACTTGCTGTCGAAACAATAGTCTGTGACGTGGCAGACGCAGGGTCAGTAAAAAAAGCTGCTGACTTTACTATCGAGCGATTCGGTAAGGTTCATATTGTTATTAATAACGCCGGCGTAAGCCTTGCTGGCAAGCCCGGTGCGATACCGCTCGAAGACTGGCGCTGGATCGTCGACATCAACCTCATGGGCGTTGTCTATGGCGTCGAGGTATTCGTACCACTCATCATGTCGCATGGTGAAGGTGGCTACATCATTAACACCGCCTCGATGGCCGGACATATCGCGGGGCCGTCAATGTCACCCTACCATGCCACTAAGTATGCGGTGGTGGGCTACAGCGAATCCATCAGACAAGACCTTCAGGCCAATAACATTGGAGTAAGCGTATTGTGCCCTGCGTGGGTACGAACCGACATTCACAACGCAGGAATAAACAAGCCCTCGCTAGCACAGCATTCGAAAGCGCGCCGAGAAGCCTTCGAGCCTGGAGTCTCTGGTTTCGCTGAGGTAATCGAGAATGGGATTGCTCCCGATGCGCTCGCGCAGTGGGTTTATGAATGCATGCTTGCAGAACGTTTTTATATTTTCTCCCACCCTTCGATGACAAAACACATAAAAACCCGCGCAGAGCTTATTGAAACTGACTATGCAGCGATTGTGGAGGATGGAAGATTCTCGGCGCACTAAATTTCTCACGCCAAGATTTCGTGCAAAGGGCAGCACAAAAAATCTACACAAAAAAAAGAGCTTAGAATTCACTTAAGAAATCAAAGCTCTTTTTTGCACACACTACTGTGTAATGGTGCGGACGGGGGGACTTGAACCCCCACAACCGAAGTTACTAGCCCCTCAAGCTAGCGCGTCTACCAATTCCGCCACGTCCGCAATACTTTTTAAATCACTAACCACTTGACCCATTACTGATGACCAAGAAGCTAGTCGCTATCTCTAACAGGCGCGCATTATCGCCTAGGTTTGTCTTGAACGCTAGAGTTCATCGCCAGTTGGCAGAGTAGGAACGTCTGCCTGACTGTCCTCAGCTACCGGCATTTCGTCATCTAACTGAGGTAAGTCAGACTGCTCGCTAGTAGAGAGAGTTTCGAGCAACTCAGGATTAACAACCGGCATGCCAGAGGTTGATCCAAAGCCAGTTTGATTCTTGGCCACAAGCGAAAGGGAAAGGCTAGTAACAAAGAAGATAGTTGCACAGACGGCTGTCGCACGGACTAGGAAGTTGCCCGAACCTGATGAGCCAAAGACTGTTTGCGATGCGCCAGAACCAAAGGATGCGCCTGCATCCGCGCCCTTGCCTTGCTGCAGCAAAACGAGGCCTACGATGGCAATCGCGACGACGACATGCACTATAACGATGATTGATTCCATGTTCGTACTCTTGTTAATTTCCGGTATTGACGTCTGATCAGGCCATTGCTCATCGGCTTAGGCGCTGGCGCAGATCGCGTTAAATTCTTCGGCCTTTAAGGAGCCCCCACCAACCAATCCACCGTCGATGTCGGGCTGGGCAAACAACTCAGCCGCATTGCTTGCTTTGACGCTACCTCCATAGAGTATTGGCGTCGTCTCCGCTAGAGCCGCATCTAACTGCTGCAACCGATTACGAAGTGCTGCATGCACTTCTTGGGCTTGAGCCGGCGAAGCTGTCTCGCCGGTGCCAATCGCCCAAACCGGTTCGTAAGCGACGATGCATTTCTCAATGCCTTCGATCCCAATTTGCTGTACTACTGCGTTCAATTGCCGTAGCACCACGCATTCTGTCTTGCCTTCCTGCCGCTGAGCGAGCGTTTCGCCGACGCAGACAACGGGCGTTAGTCCGGAGCTAATCGCTGCGGCCGTTTTTGCAGCAACCAACGAATCGCTTTCACCGTAAAGTTCACGCCGTTCAGAATGGCCTACCAATACGTAGCGAACCCCGAATTCAGCCAACATCCGAGCAGAAACTTCTCCGGTGAAAGCCCCTGACTCGGCGTCACAGACGTTTTGCGCCCCTACCGCAATGCGTGAGTTTTTCGAACTCTCGCTCAGTTGCTCCACTACTTCTGCGATGTGCAGACTGGTTGGGCACACGGCTATTTCTATTGCCGGGTCTAAACAGCTTGAATCGATAGTAGCGAGTAGCTCAGAGATCGACTCACGCGAGCCGTTCATTTTCCAATTGCCTATAACTACTCTGCGACGCATGGTTTAGGCTCCTCCAATGCACTACCGAGATCTCGATTCGGAGACCTAAAAAGCCGCCCCCAGCTCAAGCAAAACGGGCGGCAAGTCTACCCAAGATGTTGATCTCTTGCAACGTCTCTCACCGCTTGGGCAAGCTGTTCGGCAAGACGAGTGACGTCTGAGGCATCTTCACCCTCGACCATAACGCGCAAAACGGGCTCTGTTCCGGAAGGGCGAAGAAGCACACGCCCGCGCGCGCCGAGTTCAGCCTCAACTCCCTTCACAGCGTCTATTATCGCCGCGTTGCCAACAAGCCCGGCACCGTGACTGATGCTTACGTTAACCATCTTCTGCGGTAATTTATTCATCTGCGTGCGCAGCTCGGCCAGTGACTTGCCGCCGTTGACTACCGCGGCGAGCGCCTGCAGAGCAGAAATTATGCCATCGCCGGTACTCGATAAATCTAGACAGATAACGTGCCCTGAGGATTCTCCACCGAGGCTCCATCCACGCTTTATCATTTCTTGCATCACGTAGCGGTCGCCAACAGGCGTGCGGGTAAATGAAACACCAAGCGATTCCAGTCCCAGTTGCAAACCTAGGTTACTCATCTGTGTCCCTACCACCCCGCCAAACTCAACTCCCTGACGAAGACGGTCGCGGGCAATGATGTAGAGAATTTCGTCGCCGTCGAGCACATTCCCCAAATGATCAACCATTACAACTCGGTCTCCGTCCCCGTCGAAAGCGACACCGAGATCTGCTTTTTCAGCAATTACGCGGTCGGCAAGCACCTGTGGTGACGTCGAACCAGCATGCTGATTGATGTTCAGGCCATCTGGCGCAACACCTTGTGCGATAACGGTTGCGCCAAGCTCAGTAAATACGCTCGGCGCGATGTGATAGGTAGAACCGTGCGCACAGTCAACCACTATTTTCATTCCATTGAGGCGCAGGCTTTGCCCAACGGTGCTTTTGCAGAATTCGATGTAACGTCCGGCAGCATCGTTAACTCGCGAAGCCTTGCCGATCAATTCGGGACGAACGGTGGTTAGTTCCTTTTCAAGCTCCGCTTCTATCGCATGCTCGATGTCGTCGGGGAGTTTAGTGCCCGTGCCCGAAAAAAACTTAATGCCATTGTCTTCAAAAGAGTTATGAGAGGCGCTGATCACAATACCCGCTCGCGCACGAAGCGTGCGCGTAAGATAGGCAATAGCAGGAGTAGGCATTGGGCCTAAGAGGCCAATGTCAACTCCGGCAGCAGCCACTCCTGCCTCCAACGCCGCCTCGAACATATAACCAGAGATACGCGTGTCTTTACCAATCAATATTTTCCCGCGGGAACCATTCGTACTGGCAAATACGCGCCCCGCCGCCCAACCGAGTTTGAGCATGAAATCGGGTGTAATCGGCGCTTGACCAACCGCTCCACGGATGCCGTCGGTGCCGAAGTATCGCTTTACCGCGGGGGCGCCTTGAGTAGCGGAGGGAGTGCGCGCTGTGGCATCAGGGACTGAGCCTAGGTGTGTGCTTGAGACAGACATGAATCGGGGGTCGCTCCTTTAATTTTATTAGAGCACTCAGTCGAGCGCTAAGTTCCCGCAAAACGCGGAGTGTACTCTAATTGCGTCGACCGTTGCAGCGACATCGTGGCTTCGTATGATGCTCGCGCCTCCCAAAAGCGCTAGCGTCGCGGCGGCAACCGATCCTGCGAGTCGCTCGGAGACCGGTCTTCCAGTCGCTGCGCCGATCATCGACTTACGTGACACGCCTACGAGCAAGGGTGCGCCGAGGGATTCAAAACGTGAGAGGTCTCGTAGTAGCTGATAGTTATGGGTCTGACTTTTCCCAAAGCCAAAGCCGGGATCGAGTAATAAGCTCTCTGCAAAAACACCCTTTGCTAAACAATAGTCACGGCGCTCGCTGAGGAACGCAGCGACCTCCTCAACGAGGTTGCTGTACGCGATGACTTCAGCTTCCTTATTCTGCTCGAACACAGCTTGCATCGATCGAGGCTGTCCGCGCATATGCATCAGGCAAACCGCGACACGATTGTCCACGATAGCGCTCAGCGCTCTATCATCGGCCAGCGCTCGCACATCATTGACTAGTTCGGCGCCAGCGCCGATTGCGGCTTTCATCACTTCAGCCGAACTCGTGTCCACAGAAAGGCAAATATCAAATCGCGCTTTGAGCGCTGCGACAACGGGGACGACGCGTTCTATTTCTTCGCTCACAGGTACCGGCGTCGCGCCGGGTCGCGTAGATTCACCGCCAACATCCAGAAATGAAGCGCCTTCGGCAACCATTTCTTCTGCGCGGTACAGCACTTTATCAAGGTCAACAACGAATGCTTCCTGCCTTAGATTCGGCGCCGAATCGCGCCCGAGACTCGCTCCGTCGGAGAACGAATCGGGCGTGACATTGAGCACGCCCATACAAAGTGGTGAACTCAGATCTATCTGTCGCGACCCTGCAAAGAGGATTTTTGTCATTGGCAACTCTATAGAGGGATCATTGATTTTTTATGCTGAGTGTTAACAAAAAAGAGAACCGCAGGGGTTCTCTTTTCTGTCGTACATTTCCGCAAGCGAATGACGCTGCCTAGTAGCAAACGGCCGATTAGTGCTCGCCTGCGGGCCCTCCGATAGGGCCTGAGGTTTCGTCGCGCGCAGCCTTTGGTTCTTCAGCCTCACGCTTCGGCGCAGAGCCACTTCCGTCGGAATCACTCCAGTCGGCAGGAGGACGCGGCTTGATGCCGTTCATAATATCGTCGATCTGATCGGCGTCAATTGTCTCGTACTCCATCAGCGCCTCCATCATCATCTCTAGCTTGTCGCGATTGGTCTCGAGAATGTCTTTAGCCTTGCTGTAACAAGAATCAATGATTTTGCGCACTTCGATATCAATCGATTTCGCCGTGTCACTCGAGAAATTCTTAGACTGCGAGGCCGCGGAACGACCAAGAAAAACCTCACCCTCGTCTTCCGAATAAAGCAGAGGCCCTAACTCAGGCGAAAGCCCCCACTTGGTTACCATGTTGCGTGCCATTTCGGTTGCACGCTGAATATCGTTCGACGCACCTGTCGTTACTCCATCAGCACCAAGCGTCATCTCTTCGGCGATGCGACCGCCATAGAGACTGCATATCTGACTCAGGATACCGAGTTTGCTTAGGCTGTACCTATCCTCTTCTGGCAAGAACATGGTTACGCCAAGCGCACGCCCGCGAGGGATGATGCTGACCTTATAAACGGGATCGTGCTCTTCGACGAGTCGGCCAACAATCGCATGGCCCGCTTCGTGATACGCAGTATTCCGTCTTTCCTTTTCTGACATGACCATCGACTTGCGCTCTGCGCCCATCATGATCTTGTCCTTGGCCTTCTCGAATTCCTCCATGGTGACCAAGCGCTTGCCTGCTCGAGCGGAGAACAGCGCCGCTTCATTCACTAGGTTTGCAAGATCAGCGCCCGAAAATCCAGGTGTACCGCGGGCAATCAGGCTCGCCTTAACGTTGTCGTCAATCGGCACCTTACGCATGTGAACTTTGAGAATCTGTTCGCGGCCGCGAATGTCAGGCAAGCCAACCACGACCTGTCGATCGAAACGGCCCGGCCTGAGCAGCGCCGGGTCGAGCACGTCTGGTCTGTTAGTGGCAGCGACAACAATTATGCCGTCATTAACCTCAAAACCATCCATTTCGACGAGCAATTGGTTCAACGTCTGCTCACGCTCGTCATGCCCACCGCCAAGGCCGGCGCCACGATGGCGCCCGACAGCGTCTATTTCATCGATAAAAATAATGCAGGGAGCTTGTTTCTTTGCCTGATCGAACATATCGCGAACACGCGAGGCGCCGACGCCCACAAACATCTCGACGAAATCAGAACCTGAGATTGAAAAGAAAGGCACTTTTGCCTCGCCGGCAATAGCTTTAGCGAGGAGCGTTTTACCCGTACCAGGCTGGCCAACCATGAGTATGCCGCGAGGAATTTTGCCGCCGAGTCTCTGAAACTTGTCCGGCTCGCGGAGAAATTCAACGAGTTCCTTCACGTCTTCCTTGGCTTCATCTACGCCCGCAACGTCTGCGAAAGTCACCTTGATCTGATCTTCACCCAGCAATTTCGCCTTACTTTTCCCAAAAGACATGGGGCCGCCTTTGCCGCCGCCTCCACCGCCCTGCATTTGACGCATAAAGAAGAAGAACAAACCAACAATGACTAATACTGGCAACAGCGAGAGGAAAAGTTGAGAGAGGAACCCTGGCTTCTCTTCTTGCGTGCCGCTAATAGCGACATTCGATTCGAGCAGCTCATCCATCAATCCTCGGTCACCGATCGCGGGCATGATTGAGCGGAAACGCGAACCATCGCTGCGGTAGCCGGTGATCTGCAAATTTTGGATGTCTACCGCTTGCACACGACCTTCTCGCAGTTCTTGCACGAACTGAGAGTAAATAATGCTGTCGGCTTGAGGATCCCGATTAATGTTGTTGAACACTGTGAGCAGCACGCCCGCAATGATCATCCAAAGGACCAAATTCTTTGCCATGTCGTTCAAGGGTAGTTCCCCCGCTGAAGTGATTCTGTTTGTCGTGGAGAGCGGCTAGCTATCGAGACAAAGCGTGGAGCTTGCTCGACGACGCACTTCGCGACTCGTCTATTAATTGAAAAGTAACACATTTTTGCCTGCGTCACTCGCTGGTGACACACGCGATACAACAATTATTGATCTGAATACAATCGAGGTCTCACGCCGGCGCTAACTCCCTTTGAAACCAGACGCTAGGAGATAAATCTCACTAGATCTGGCACGCGATGCTTTTGGCTTCCGAACCTTTAACGATGTGAAATTCTCCTTAAGCTGAGTCTCGAACTCCCTGAGACCCTCACCGTGAAAGACCTTCACCAGAAAGTACGCCCCTGGACGAAGCACGGATCTTGCCAACTCTAGCGCAAGTTCTGCGAGATACATCATTTTCGGTTGATCGATGTCACGCATACCACTCATATTGGGCGCCATGTCCGACATTACAAGGTCTGCGCCCCCTTCTGGAAGCATGCCGAGAAGCTGATCGAGCACGGCCTGTTCGGTAAAGTCTCCCTGCAGGAACTCGACTCCGGCTAAAAAATCAATCGGCAGAATATCGCTTGCGATCACACGCCCCTTATCTCCCACTAAATCGACGGCAACCTGCGACCAACCGCCAGGCGCTGCCCCGAGATCAATAACCGTCATCCCGCGCTCGATTAGTCGGTCTTTCTCCTGTATTTCTAGAAGCTTATAGCTTGCGCGCGAACGGAGGCCGTCCTCCTGACTTCGACGTACATATTCGTCATCAAAGTGCTCTTTAAGCCATTGCTTACTGGTCTTAGACTGTGCCATCGTTCATTCTCGTTAATCAATTGCGTTCCGCCGCGAGCTTCCCTACAATCCGCAGCCCGCGACTCAGCTAGCACTAAGGTCTATTATGACGCTCAACAACGCCGACAAAAAGCGCTTCCGCGCAATTGGTCATCAGCTCAAGCCTGTAATCACAATTGCAGAGAAGGGTTTGTCCGAAAATATCCAACTCGAGCTCGAGCGCGCGCTTAACGACCACGAACTTATAAAGCTTAAACTGATAACCGGCGACAAGGCCGAAAAAGCGGCACTTATCGATGAGATAGGCGCACTAAGCAAGGGCACCGTCGTGCAGACCATTGGCCACGTTGTGCTCCTCTACCGCGCGGCGAAGAAGCAAGACCCTAAACTGTCTAATTTGGTGCGATTCCAGTCGTAAGTAGGCTTGATCAGCGAACCTACCCATGGCCTTTGGCTTTAGAGGTGTTTAACACGCTCAATTTCATATTCCACATCGCCCGCAGGCGCCTTGACCACGATTTCGTCGCCCTCAAACTTGCCCATCATCGCGCGCGCAATAGGTGAACTCACAGAGATTTTGCCCTTACTCACGTCAGCCTCGTCGTCCCCAACAATTTGATAGGTTACCGTTGCCTCGGTGTCTAAATTGATCATTTGCACTGTCGTGCCAAAGATCACTTTGCCGGTTGGCTCTATTTTCGTCACGTCAATAATTTGAGAGCCTGCGAGTTTGCTTTCGATCTCAGCAATTCGACCCTCACAGAAACTTTGCTGCTCGCGCGCCGCGTGGTACTCGGCATTCTCTTTGAGATCACCATGCTCTCGCGCCTCCGCGATCGCCTCAATAATTTTGGGGCGAGTCACACTTTTGAGTTCGGCTAGTTCTGCTCGAAGACTCTCTGCACCCTGAATCGTCATAGGAACGCTTTGCATTCTTGTCGCCTTTTAGTTGATTTCAAGCTGCGCATGAAGGTTTTGCAGCGTGTATACAGACATATTATTGCCGTATTCGAGTGCTTCGCAAGCCGCTAGCGCGCCGGCAATAGTTGTTGTGCAGTAGACGCGATGTCGCAGCGCCGTGCGGCGAATCATCGACGAATCGGCAATGGCCTTTTTGCCTTCGGTTGTGTTGAAAACAAGCTGTATTTCGTCGTTCTTCAACATATCGACGATGTGAGGCCGACCTTCCGCTACTTTATTTACTCGCGTCACTGGTAGCCCCGCCTCGGCAATCACCTTCGCTGTGCCTTGCGTTGCAACCACATTGTAGCCTAAAGCAATCGATCTGCGTGCGACTTCGGCGACAGCTGATTTGTCCGCCTCTCGCACACTTATAAACACGTTGCCCGACCTCGCGAATTTCTCGCCGGCACCCATTTGAGCCTTAGCGTATGCCTCGGCAAAGGTTTTGCCAACCCCCATTACTTCGCCAGTTGACTTCATTTCTGGACCGAGGATTGGATCCACACCGGGGAATTTAATAAACGGGAATATCGCCTCTTTGACCGCAAAAGTGTCAGGAATGATCTCCGCTTCGAATCCTTGCTCGGCAAGTGAGGTTCCCGCCATGCAGCGCGCAGCTATTTTGGCTAGCGAACGCCCGATGCATTTAGAAACAAACGGTACAGTACGAGAGGCGCGCGGATTCACCTCGATCACATAGAGCTCGCCATCTTGATACGCTAATTGCGTATTCATCAAACCAACGACGCCAAGCTCCAAGGCGAGCGCTGTAACCTGAGCTCGTATTCGGTCTTGAACCTCGACGGGCAGATTGTAAGGTGGCAACGAACAGGCAGAGTCGCCTGAGTGAATGCCGGCTTGCTCGATGTGCTGCATGATCGCGCCAACTACGGCTTGTTTGCCATCGCTCACCAAATCAATATCGATCTCGATCGCTGCGTTGAGGAAATAATCGAGCAAGACAGGACTCTCATTCGATACCTTCACAGCATCGTGCATGTAGCGCTTTAACTCTTCTTGGTTATAGACGATTTCCATCGCGCGCCCGCCTAGAACATAGGACGGTCTAACCACAAGCGGATAACCAATTTCATCAGCAGCAGCGTAGCTCTCCTCTACACTGCGCACAGTCCGGTTTGGCGGCTGTTTCAAGCCGAGCTTTTCGATCAACTTCTGGAAGCGCTCGCGGTCTTCGGCGCGATCAATCGCGTCGGGCGAAGTTCCGATGATGGGGATTCCGGCGGCCTCTAGACTCTTAACGAGATTCAAAGGAGTCTGGCCGCCGAACTGCACGATCACACCCTTAGGCTTCTCGAGAAGCGCGACCTCGATCACATCCTCGAACGTCAGAGGCTCGAAATAGAGACGGTCTGAAATATTGTAGTCAGTCGATACCGTCTCTGGGTTACAGTTGACCATAATAGTTTCGTAACCGTCCTCGCGCATTGCGAGCGCTGCATGCACGCAGCAGTAGTCGAACTCGATACCTTGACCAATCCTGTTTGGCCCACCACCGAGTACCATTATTTTGTCGCGCGTGCTTGGCAGCGACTCACATTCTTCCTCATAGGTCGAATACATGTAGGCCGTCGCCGACACGAACTCGGCCGCACAGGTGTCGACGCGCTTGTAAACCGGGCGGACATTAAGGCTATGGCGGTGTTTCTGAACATCAATCTCTAGGCAACCAATCACCTGCGAGAGACGCTTATCGGCAAAGCCCTTACGCTTAAGCTGACGCATTTCAGCGGCATCAATCGACGCTAATTCTCTGCCCATTAACCCCTGTTCAAGTTGGATGAGTTCTTCAATCTGGACGAGATACCAAGGATCGATGCCTGTGAGTGAGTAGACTGTTTCCATTGACCAGCCTTGGCGAAACGCATCCCCGATATACCAAATTCTTTGCGCACCCACCTCGGTGAGTTCACGCGTAAGCACTTCGCGCGCATCACTCAATTTGGTATCAAGAATTGGCTCTAATCCGCACATGCCCACTTCGAGTCCACGCAAAGCTTTTTGCAGAGACTCTTGGAAAGTACGCCCAATTGCCATCACCTCGCCGACAGACTTCATTTGCGTGGTAAGCCTGTCATTCGCCTCTGCGAATTTCTCGAATGTGAAACGTGGGATCTTTGTAACAACGTAATCTATTGTTGGTTCGAACGACGCCGGTGTCGCGCCGCCCGTAATTTCGTTACTAAGCTCATCGAGTGTGAAACCAATAGCGAGCTTCGCTGCGACCCTTGCTATGGGAAATCCCGTTGCCTTTGAGGCTAGCGCCGAGCTCCGTGAGACGCGTGGATTCATCTCGATAACAACGAGTCGGCCGTCTTTAGGATTGATACCGAACTGCACATTCGATCCTCCGGTTTCGACGCCAATCTCACGGAGTATTTCGATAGACGCGTTGCGAAGAATCTGAAATTCCTTATCAGTCAGCGTCTGCGAAGGAGCAACTGTTATAGAATCTCCTGTGTGAACACCCATCGCATCGAAGTTCTCGATGGAACAAACGATTATGCAGTTATCATTCGTGTCTCGAACTACCTCGAGTTCGTACTCTTTCCAGCCAATTAATGATTCATCAATCAATAATTCGTTCGTAGGTGATAGCTCAATACCACGCTGGCAAATTTCCTCAAACTCTTCTTTATTGTAGGCGATACCTCCTCCGCTACCGCCCATCGTAAAGGAGGGTCGAATGATGCAAGGAAAGCCTATTTCCTCGAGGGCCTCAAATGCCTCTGCCATATTATGCGCGATCTGATGACGAGGCGTTTCCAAGCCAATTTTCTTCATCGCGCGATCGAATAGATCACGGTCTTCGGCTTTATCGATCGATTCAGATTTCGCACCAATAAGCTCGACGCCGTATTTATCGAGCACGCCATGGCGGTTTAGGTCGAGCGCGCAGTTAAGCGCGGTTTGTCCGCCCATTGTTGGCAGGATCGCATCGGGGCGCTCTTTCTCAATGATCTTTTCAACTATCTCCCAGTTAACTGGCTCTATATACGTAGCATCCGCCATCGAGGGGTCGGTCATGATAGTTGCGGGATTAGAGTTTACGAGGATTACACGAAGACCCTCTTCCTTTAACGCTTGGCACGCTTGGGTTCCCGAGTAGTCGAACTCGCAGGCTTGCCCGATGACGATGGGGCCGGCACCGAGTATTAGAATGCTTTGAATGTCTTTGCGTCTTGGCATGTGCGCTAGTGCTCTCTTGTATTCTGATTAATTGGGATAAGTCGCCTCCCGAGGAGACGTCCGACAATCACGCGCTAACTGCGCCGCTCTAACAGTTCGATGAAGTGATCGAACAAAGGTGCAACATCGTGCGGACCCGGGCTTGCCTCAGGATGCCCCTGAAAACCGAATGCGGGCACATCGGTGCGCTCAATGCCTTGTAGTGAGCCATCGAACAACGACTTATGCGTGGCTTCAAGATTGGCTGGCAGCGTTCCTGCGTCAACTGCAAATCCGTGGTTCTGGCTTGTGATCAATACCGTATTATCACGCAGATTCTGCACCGGATGATTCGCACCATGATGGCCCAATTGCATTTTTACTGTCTTCGCCCCGCAGGCAAGCGCAAGGAGTTGGCAGCCGAGACATATGCCGAAGAGCGGTATTTTTTGCTCTAAAAACTCCTTGATAGCGTCAATCGCATAGTCGCAGGGCTCCGGATCGCCAGGACCGTTGGACAAGAATATGCCGTCAGGATTCATCGCGAGGACGTCTGCTGCAGGTGTCTGCGCTGGCACCACTGTAACCTCGCAGCCGCGTTCGACGAGCATGCGCAGAATATTGCGCTTGGCACCGAAATCGTAGGCAACGACGCGAAAGCGACTGGGTACGTCTTTGCTGTGGCCGTTTACCAAGTCCCAAACACCCTCTGTCCAGGGATACTGCACCTTCGTCGACACAACTTTTGCAAGGTCCATGCCTTTTAGCCCAGGGAATTCTTTTGCTTTGTCGACGGCGCCTCCTTCACCCATGTTTTCGAGAGCTGCGCCAGAAACGATACAGCCATTGAGCGGCCCTTTGTCGCGGAGAACGCGGGTTAGTCGGCGAGTATCAATCTCGGCTATTGCTACAACATTGCGCTCAACCAAAAAGTCCTGCAATGTTTGCTCGCTTCGCCAGTTGCTCGCAATGAGCGGCAGATCGCGGATCACAAGGCCGGTAGCCCAAACGCCATCGGACTCATTGTCTTCGTCGTTAGTGCCAGTGCTGCCAATGTGAGGATAGGTAAGGGTTACGATTTGTTGCGCGTAGGAGGGGTCGGTCAGAATTTCTTGGTATCCAGTCATTGAGGTATTAAATACCACCTCGCCACTGGCGCTCCCTTCGGCGCCTAATGCGACACCGCGAAAAATACTGCCATCCTCTAGTGCTAATACAGCTAGTGCGGCCACTCTCACTCCTTATGCTTTTCTGGGTTATCAGGTCTTCGCCTTGCCAATTTCTATTCCATTTTCAATTGCGCCGCGCTGCTTTTGAGCACCAGCCTCTCGGCCGCGCTGAACCCCCTAACTTGCGCAGTACATGCAGGTTAGGAGGGCCATTGATGGGCATGAAAGGCTGAAAAAACAGGCACAAAAAAAGCGGATGAAGAATCTCTTCACTCCGCTTTTTTAGGAATTCGCAAAGGTCTCAGCATTCGTCATACTGAGCGAGTATTATAGAGACACCACCCCTAAGTTGTCTACGATGTTCTCCTAAAATGCTAAATATTAGCGATAAGGAATCGTGATCTAGTCGACTAGACCGAGTACGTCCTGCATGGAATACAGGCCTGCGGGTTTCGAGGACACCCATTCGGCGGCCCGGACAGCACCGCTGGCAAACGTCATTCGGCTACTTGCCTTATGCGTTATTTCGACACGCTCTCCGAGGCTAGCAAAAGTTACCGTATGGTCACCTACAATGTCACCTGCCCGGACTGTGGCGAACCCGATAGTCTTTCTATCGCGCTCCGGCTCCGCGCCTTCCCTACCGTAGACCGCGACTTCTTTTAGATCTCGGCCTAAAGTTTCGGCGATTACCTCGCCCATTTTAAGCGCCGTGCCAGAGGGCGCATCTTTTTTGAATCGGTGATGTGCCTCTGATATCTCAATATCGACATCATCCCCTAACACCGCTGCTGCTTTTCGCAGCAGTTGCAGGCATAGATTTACGCCGACACTGAAGTTAGGCGCCATCACGATGGGTATCTTCTTCGCAGCGTCATCAATGGCAGCAAGGTTTTCAGGCGTGAACCCAGTTGTACCAATAACCATCGCCTTACCAGCCTGGCAGCACAGCGCTAGGTGCTGGAGAGTGGCCTCTGGGCTGGTAAAGTCAATTAGCACGTCGAATGCATCGAGCTTATTCTCGAACGACGCCTCTGCTACGACACCTAAGGATCGGCCGAGGGCCAGATGCCCGATATCAGCGCCAAGCATTGGGTCTTCTAACAAGACGCTCGCTGCACCCACCTTTATTGGCGCCGAGCTTGCCTCAACCGCTTCGACCAGCGTTCGGCCCATGCGGCCGGCTGCTCCCGCTATTGCTACTTCAATCATGATTTATTCCGGTTACCACATACCCTCTAAGAGGTTGAAGTATACAGCCTGAAGCGCTCTACACCAGAATCACACAGAATTTACCCACCTTTGCCCGAAACAGTTACTCCCATAGGTTGTGGGAGTGCATTTTTTTATACAAATTGATACAAATGTAGCGTTATGTGCATCACAAGCCGCAGTCTACGCAGAGAGTGGTAAGGGAAATGGCAGAAAATAAAAAAACTAAAGAGTTGCAACACGATGAAAGCGCAGAGATCACAGCGCGTCGCGCAAGGTATGAAAAACTCGTGTCCGCCTTCTATCAAGATGTCTATCGGTACGGGTTTTGGCTTTGCAAAAGCCAGCCGCTAGCTGAAGACCTCGTACAAGAGACCTTTTTACGCGCTTGGCGCTCGCTCGATAGCCTCCAAAATGAGAATGCTGCCAAGGCATGGCTTTTCACCATACTACGGCGAGAGAATGCACGGCTGTATGAACGCTACCGGCCCGAGCTCGTCGATGTCGATGAACAGGTAGTCGTAGAAAAGGACACGGGTGAGCCAGACCATAAGATGGAGCGCCGTTGGTTACTCGATGCGATAAACAGGCTCGAAAAAGACTATCGAGAACCGCTTCTGCTGCAAATTATTGGTGGTTTCAGCGGGAAGGAGATCGCGTCAATTTTGGGCCTCAACGATAACACCGTTATGACTCGACTGTTTCGGGCGCGTACCAAAGTCATCAATCAGTTTGGCTCAAAATCCAGAAAATTTTCCTCACAACTATTTCGAGACTAGTTTCAGCTGGCGGATAAGCCACTCATGCGATGGGATATTTCGCCACAAACCAAGGTTAAGAAACAAAATGATACAACCTAAAAAATACCCGCCACAACTCTCACTCGGTAAACTAAAAACGCTGTAATTTAGGCCACTTATACGCATTTAGTCCTCGCGTACTTGGCGGCCTCCCTCCTTGCAAAAGAGATGTATATACCGAAACGAAAATAAGGTTGAAAGAAAACTCCACCTTTGCCTCTCAACTAATACAACCTTCTAAATTCAACCGCTAAGGTCTAAGCAAATTAAATGGATCAGAAAACGTTTCGCGAAAAAATTCTGAGCGACCCATTCGCTGACGAACCGCAAATTTTGGAGGCCGCGGACGCAGATAAAGAACTGCGGGAATTGCTATTCACGGCTCGCGGAGTTGAAGCAGGTATCAAAGACCTGCTCGCCGCAGTACCCGTTCCGGCTTCGCTTTACGGGAAACTAGTCACGCTGCCCGACGATAATGAAGACGGTATGGCAGATGAGAATAACGACTTCAAATCTCCCATAAGCAATTCGTCTTCATATATTGCGACGGCCAGGGCCGCAGCGCAGCAATACAGACTCGCGATATTAATCGCACTTATCATCGCCATCGCCGCGAGTCTTTCCATCTTTCTGCCCGCCCCTGCTCCTTGAGCAACAGGTATGCCATCAGAACTGACTTGCAGCCATCGCCATTAGAGACTCCGATCCCGCCTCAATTTCTGCAAGCAGCGAATGCACTCGCGGCACTTGGCGCGCGAGGAAAAACTCCCCCACTTTCACGAGGCCATCAAGATACTCTGCATTGTTGTCATTTTTATCAGCGAGGGCCGCAGCTAAGATTCGCTGCCACATGAAGCAATAAAGCGTGAGTCCCATGAGCTCCATGTAGGCATAGGACGCCGCACCTATTTCCTCAGGGTTCTGGGAAGCCCCCTCGATTACAAAGCGAGTCGCCTCTGCAAGCACACTGCGACAAGTTGCCAGCGAAGACAGGTAGGGCTGCATGGCGGCGACATCCGCCTGCGCCGCTACGAAAGCATCCATTTCTTCAGAAAGGAGTGCGAGCAACTCACCATTGGCGCGCACGGTTTTTCTGCCCATAAGATCGAGCGCCTGTACACCATTTGCCCCTTCGTATATCTGAGCGATTCGAGCGTCTCTGACGTTTTGCTCAAGGCCCCACTCGGCGACGTAGCCATGTCCACCCAACACCTGCTGAGCCATCACGCAGGCATCGAAACCACGATCGGTGCAGTAGGCTTTCTGCACCGGAATCAACAGCGAGACCAATTTGTCCGCGCGTGCTCTAGCATCAGCATCCGGATGAAATCGCGAGATATCGAGCTGCATCGCAGCGAAAATAGATAGTGATCGACCTGCCAGCACATTCGCGCGGATAGTAAGAAGAAGGCGACGAACATCGGGATGAACAAGCAGCGGATCTGCAGAAGCTTCTGGCTGCTGAGGCCCAGAGGGAGCGCGGCCTTGCACGCGCTCTTTGGCATACGCAGCAGCAACCTGATAGGCGCTGTCGGCAAGACCGTTCGCCTGCAGCCCCATCGAAAGGCGCTCGTAGTTCATCATTGTGAACATGTGCGACAAGCCGTTGTTAAGCTCGCCGACCAGATACCCTTTCGCCTCGTCAAAGTTCATCACACAGGTTGGCGATGCCTTGATTCCCATCTTGTGCTCTATAGACCCGCAGCGCACACCGTTACGCTCGCCAGTGAGTTCGCTCTGCTCATCGACCAGCATTTTCGGCACGAGGAACAGCGAGATGCCACGCGGACCAGCTGGCGCATCGGGTAATTTTGCGAGCACTAGGTGAATAATGTTTTCAGCGAGGTCATGCTCCCCGGCCGTAATGAAAATTTTGGTACCCGAAAGACTGTAGCTTCCATCGGCATTAGGTACCGCGCGCGTCTTGATCATGCCGAGATCGGTGCCCGCGTGGGGCTCAGTGAGACACATCGTGCCCGTCCAAACGCCCTCATACATTTTAGGCAAATAACGCTGCTTCAATTCCTCACTACCGTGCTGGCTAAGCGTAAGCGTCGCTCCTGTGGTGAGAATCGTGAACAATGCGAAAGAAGAATTTGCCGCGAAACTCATTTCTTCGATTAGCGCCGACAACGTCTTTGGCATACCCTGACCGCCATACGCGACTTCGCCGGTCAGTCCCGCCCAGCCTCCCTCGGCATAGGCTTTATAGGCTTCTTTAAACCCGTCTGGTGTGGTCACTACCCCATCGCTGTATTGACAGGACTGCTGGTCACCGCTTTGATTAATCGGCGCAAGCAGGCCCTCGGCGATCTTACCCGCCTCTTCAACGATAGCCGAGGTGAGGTCGGTCGAAACTTCTTCTGTGCCAGGCATCGACGAGAACAAGGTATCGGCGGTGAAGACATTGTTAAGCAAAAAGCCGATATCCTGAATCGGAGCTCTGTAGGCAGGCATTGGTACTCTCCTAGGGCATTCAAATCTGATAATTCGTGTTTTCAGCGCATTGGTTCAACGCTAATCGTGCATTTGACCGTGTGTTAACGAAGGAAGTATAGGGGAAGATCCCTACAAACCCTAGCTACGCAGCCGGTCAGAACGGGCAAATATCGCTATAACTGGACATAGCCGCATCGAGCGACTATCTCTAGAGCTGCAGCAACAAACCCGCTGCTGACTGCCCGCTTTGGGGTTTATTTTGACACTTGCAAAAACACTACGCCGCGTCGTTGCAGATCGATTAGCTCACGCCCTCTCTGGCCTATGCTGTTGCTGCGGATTAGACTCCGACACGCGGACAACACTGTGCAGTTTTTGTCTTGCGGGCCTGCCTCGCGTTCGACGCGCGTGCCCTTTGTGCGGTCTTAGCAAAGAAAGTGTTAGCGAAGGGGACTCGCGGGATCCATCTGATCAAGGGCCCGGCGATGTTTGTGCTCGCTGTCTTACTCACGCGCCCGTTTTTTCGCTTTGTCGTAGCGCATTTGCCTACTCCTCGCCAATTGATCAGCTGATTACCGACTATAAATTCAATGAGCGTTTAGATATCGGGGCGGGACTGAGTGACGAACTCGGGCGCGTCATGGAAACATTCTACTCAGCCAACGGAGTTTGTAGCAGCGTCAACGGGAAACCGTCGGCAGTCATCGCCACACCGCTGCATCCTCGACGGCTCAGACAGCGCGGTTTCGATCAGGCTCAGTTCATTGCGCGACGAGTTGCGCGCAGGTTAGCACTACCTGACCTCAGCAAGCGGGTTGCGAGGATTCGACACACGACACCTCAAACCGAGACGAAAACCAAAGCCGAGCGGCAACAGAATCTTCACTGCGCTTTCAAGATTAAAGAGCGCGAGCGTCTCAGCGGCCACTCGCACGTCCTTGTGATTGACGATGTCATAACAACTACCGCGACCGTGTCGTCACTGACGACTGTGTTGCACGATGCGGGTATTGCAAAAGTCGACGTTTGGGGCCTCGCGAGAGCCGAGTTACGATCGGCACGCTGAACGCGAAGAAGGGTTGGATGTTAAGCAAAGGGGCGCTTTAGAATTGGTATTTGATCGAACCATAGGCGACGCGGCCGTTTTGGTCGAGCAGGCGCGTTGATGAATTGAGAATCTGCGCTGTTTTCTCATCGAATAGATTACGAATGCCGAACGAGATAATGGCTCGATCTTTCGCGCCTGTTTTTACACTGTAGCCGTATTGCAAATCGAAGGTCGTAATATTGTCGACAAGATCATTAATCTCGTCTAGATCGAGCTCGCTGATGTCTTTAAACGAATCGAAGTAGTTTGTGATCGCAGTCGCTGTGTGATTACCGAACTGCCAAGACAGCATCATGCTGCTTTGCAGCTCCGGACTGACAAGACGGTCGTCGAGGGCGCCCATTTCTTCGCTGCCAAGCTCGAGCAGGGCACCGGTATTGTCGAAATCCTGCACGTAGGTCGACTTCGTGCTGAGAGTGAATTGCCCGAAGCGGCTGGTATCCCAAACATAAGACGCGCTCAAATCGAAACCATTGGTTTCGAGCTGCGAGCCGACGAGCGGATTATCCACATTAAATTCGTTAATCTTTGAATCTTGAATATACAGGTTCGATGCCCGCGGCCGCCAATCGCGACCAAGGCTCGCCTGTGCCGTTGACTCATTGACCTCTAAGCGCCAGGCATCGGCGCTGACGCTCAGTCCATCGAGGGGCTCTACGGCCACACCAAGATTGAAATTGAGCGCCTCTTCGACCACGGCACCCTCGAAACCAGTCTCTTCCACATTGCGGGCAATGCTCAAAGCCGGCACGGCACCGTTCAAAATAGACGAAGGCCCGATTCGAAAACTCGCGCTGCCCTGAGTGCTTGGCAGAGTCTGGCCCAACAAGCTCACCGATTGGCCGTTTGCCACCGATAGCGCGCTTTCGAAGCCGCCCTGCGCAGAAACGCGCGTGGTCATTGCTTGAAGATCATTAGCAGGCGTGACACCACCGAGCGTCTGTGCCTCAGCACCCGTTGGGGCGAGGCTGGCGATGGCAGCAAACAGACCGAGCGAGAGTGCACAAAGCGGATTTGCCACAGATGCAACCCTGCCGCGCGATAGGCTCTCCAGGCACGACACCGGCGAAGCGTCGGCCGCATAGGCTAATCTCGCAGTATAACTGTCTGTTAAGTAAACGTTGCGCACGCCTTCCGCCTTGAGTTGGTGTGATACGAAGAGAAGCATAGCACTCAATTCGCCTCTATCGATACCCCGAACACCACGCGATTTTGTTATAAATCTTGACCATGAAGCGTCAATTTTTTCAGCAGCTCGCAAACAGTTAACGACTGACCCGGCAACACGAGATCGGGCCACAGTTCAGCGAGGGGCTCGAGCACAAAAGCACGCTCGGCTGCTCGAGGATGAGGCAGCTTAAGCGTAGGCGAATCAATGATTTCATCGCGGCAAAAAATCAGATCGAGGTCGATCGTCCGAGACGCGTAGCTGGCGCCGGCCGCGGGCCGGCGACGTACTCGGCCAAGATCGAGCTCGATCGAGAGCAATTTATCGAGCAATTCTTGTGCGCTCAATCCCAAAGCGGGCTCGATTATTGCGACGGCGTTGCAGAAAGCTGGCGCCTCGTCGCCAAGCCCAACAGCCGCCGTCGAATAAATACTCGACAGGCGGGGTGCGCAGCGAGAAAGGGGCTGCAGCCGGCTAGCCGCCTCACCAATGAGCTGGGCAGGAGAGTAGCCTCCATGCGCCAGATTAGAGCCTAGCGCGACGACAGCGCAATCAGCACCGCTATGCGTCGTGATAGGCTGCTGACAGCTCATGAACCGACTCAACGAACACGGCGACGTGATCGGGATTTACTGCCGGCGTGATGCCGTGACCAAGATTAAACACGTGACCCGGATTGTTTCCGAAACCAGCGAGGATTGACCCCACTTCAGCTCTAATAGCCTCCGGTGAAGCATAGAGCATAGAGGGGTCCATATTGCCTTGAAGCGCCACTTGCGCGCCAATGCGTTCACGCGCATTTGCGATATCTGTTGTCCAATCTAGGCCGACAGCATTACAGCCACTCGCAGCGATAGATTCTAGCCACTGACCACCATTCTTAGTAAACAGGATGACGGGGACTTCACGGCCATCGTTGTGGCGTGTCAGGCCGCCGATAATTTTCTGCATGTAGGCAAGTGAGAAAGCACGATAAGCCGAAGGTGTGAGCACGCCACCCCAGGTGTCAAAGATCTGAACAGCCTGCGCGCCCGCCGCTATTTGTGCATTGAGGTAGTCGATGACGGCGTCTGCGAGCTTATCAAGCAGCAAGTGCATCGCCTCAGGATGGTTGTAGAGGAATTCTTTTGCATACCGGAAATCCTTGCTGCCACCGCCCTCGATCATATACGTTGCAAGCGTCCAAGGGCTGCCCGAAAAGCCGATAAGTGGAACCGA